>Ga0207748_1000073_pt1 | contig 101593 bp, 108 predicted proteins | sample HigsolmetaGSP13D_FD_184841 | JGI IMG/M metagenome (GOLD analysis project Ga0207748, IMG submission 184841) | High solid enriched microbial communities from the Joint BioEnergy Institute, USA - SP1-3-D (SPAdes) | ecosystem: Engineered > Bioreactor > SSF (Solid state fermentation) > Aerobic >...
CCCGCTGCGCCCCCCCCAAACATCGCCTCCTGCTGTTCTCTCGGGCGCGTATAACCCAGATACCACACGGTTCGTCTACGACTTCTTATTACCTTCCCCTTGTTTGTGCTTCACCAGGGCATTGCCTCCCTCTTCTCTCGGCTTCCTCGTTCACCCGTGGGCGATCTCTCTCTTGGTCCTCGCCGGACACTTTGTCTCCCGCGTTCCTGCAGCCCTTTCCCGTGTTGGGCCTCCGTCGCTCCATCAACGTCACCTGCCCTCTCCTTCGTCTCCCTCTCTCTCTCTCTCCTTCGAACCCTCCGGAGCATCAACGTGCCCGCCCAACACTGGACTCGCTGCTTGCCCAGCACACTTCTGCCACCTCTCAGCTTCATCCTCCTCCCCCCCCTTCAACTTAGATATCCTGTCCCCTTGACATTCTCATTCTCCCCGACCGCTGTTGCCTCCAGTGTCTTTCTGGCCCGGGTCTTTTCCTACATTGCTGCGACTGCACTCTTGGCACTCTACATCCTGAGGCTGTTGGGTCTTCGGTTTGAGCCTTCCATTCCGCGATTCGTCCCCGCCGCGAGTCCGCTTTTCAACCTTCCGTCTCACGCGCACCTCTCCACCCAACATCCACCGTCGGACTCTCGCCCATCCACGCGCCAAACAGCTGCTCCACCGCTTCCAACCAACCCAAAACGGACCTCACAACTACACCATCTGCCTCCCCTCGTCATCCGCTGCTCAAGTGCAGTCCTCCATACTCTCGATAGTGCTTTACAACGTGTTGCTGGCCGCCGTCCCAGCCCAAGACCCTCGTGATGTCACAGCCTAGGCCTGGGGTATTTTCGAACCTGCGCATGGGGGGTAAGCATGATCACCCCTGAACGTCGAGTATCTGGCTATGCTGTCGAAAGCTGTTGCTGACGATTTTGCGATTGGCTCAACAGAGGTGATCCGCGAAAAGGTCCAGGATGGAGTGACTGGGGAAACCAGGGAGATGCAGTATACTCAGTGCAAGATCGTGGGCAATGGTTCGTTCGGGGTTGTTTTCCAGACGAAGATGGCACCCAACGGTGAAGACGCCGCCATCAAACGGGTGCTTCAGGACAAGCGTTTCAAGGTGGGTTTGGCCGGAATGGGCGTGAAGAGACCCACGTCTCGCTGTTGAATGGATGGCAGCTGATTTCTCTGCAGAACCGTGAGTTGCAGATCATGCGGATTGTACGGCATCCGAATATCGTGGAACTGAAAGCTTTCTACTACTCCACTGGGGAAAGGGTATGTCATGTTGTTCCTTTTGCGTGCATTTCCCATGGAAACTCTTTCCTGACTACCTGCTCGACAACAATTGCAGAAAGACGAAGTGTATCTGAACCTGGTGCTCGAGTATGTGCCCGAGACCGTGTACCGGGCATCACGGTATTTCAACAAGATGAAGACCACCATGCCGATGATCGAGGTCAAGCTTTACATCTACCAGCTCTTCCGATCCCTAGCATACATACATTCTCAGGGCATTTGCCATCGAGACATCAAGCCCCAGAACCTTCTGCTTGATCCGAGCACTGGCGTGCTGAAGCTCTGTGACTTTGGCTCCGCCAAAATTCTGGTCGAGAACGAGCCGAATGTGTCCTACATTTGCTCACGCTACTACCGCGCCCCGGAGTTGATCTTCGGCGCGACGAATTATACAACGAAAATTGGTAACTTCCTCGTCGTCCCTCTCAATCCAGGCCCTTGGAATCACTAATGCATTTGGTAGATGTCTGGTCCACTGGCTGCGTGATGGCGGAGTTGATGCTGGGACAACCTCTTTTCCCAGGAGAGTCTGGCATTGATCAGCTTGTGGAGATCATCAAGGTCCTGGGCACTCCGACACGTGAACAGATTCGGACGATGAACCCCAACTATATGGAACACAAGTTTCCACAGATCAAACCTCATCCCTTTAACAAGGTACTGTTCCACAATGGACACGCTTGCTCGGGAGATTCTGACAGGCGTCCAAAAGGTTTTCCGCAGGGCTTCAAACGAAGCTATCGATCTCATCTCGTCCCTCTTAGAATATACGCCGACCCAACGTCTCTCCGCAATCGAGGCAATGTGCCACCCTTTCTTTGATGAACTGAGAGATCCGAACACGCGCTTGCCGGACTCGCGTCACCCAAACAACCCCCCAAGAGAGCTCCCGAATCTTTTTGATTTCTCACGTCATGGTATGTGTAACTCGCCGTCTATGAGCTGACGTGTTTATTCCTGGAGAGCTTGCGCTGACAGACGGTTATAGAACTTTCTATCGCACCCGCGATGAACAAGCGGCTGGTCCCTCCTCACGCGCGCCCTGCGCTTGAGGCTCGCGGGATTGACATTGATAATTTCACGCCTATGACGAAGGAAGAAATGATGGCACGTCTTGACTGAGTCAAGACGTGCACACGCGTAACGAAATACACACCTGTTTGGAGTGCTGCCTCTTGCACGATACGCGATCATCCTGATTTCATGCCATACGGAGCTCCCACATTCATGCATTGGGCGGTCTTTCAACTCGAGAAGCATCCTTTGAAGTATGTTTAGACCTCACCACCGGCGAGGGACCGGGGAACTAGTTTCCCCTGAGAGGAGAAAAGTGCCATCCATGTCATGACGGGAAAATGGGCAATGAATCATGATAGCTTCATGCAACGGGGATTTGATGATATAGCGTGGATGTTTTTTTTTTTTTTCGAGGTGTCCGGGGCAGCTCTTGGGAGGCAAAAAAAGATGATACCCCTGCCGCATGAGTCTGCTTGCGGGGGTTATTAGGTCTGCTTAGCTTCATATCCGAATCGAAGGGTTTTGGTGGAAGAGGGCAATGGGTGGAGATTACAAAATGCGGAGGCGACTAGCGTCCCACGAGCGCGTTTGGAAGTGTGAGGACGATTCAAGTGTGCACACAACCTATGTGTGTGTGCCAGGAATATGGGTGCCGGCGATTCCCGACCCCAGAATTTGCAGCGCTATTTACCCCCTTTTTGTTTTTCTCATTGCCGTCATTGTCCTCGAACCCAACCTTGTTCATTTGGCTTGGCTTGGTTTCAGGCCATTATTGATTGGCGTGGCCAACGATGAAGCTGCATATTCTGTAATTCCCAAGCAGGCTATTTGTTCTTTTCTTTTTCTTCAATCTAGAGACTCCCGAGATGCCATAACTGGAGGCTTGCATTCGCTAACATGTATAATCATTGGTTCACACATCATTTTTCTCACGCTTTAGCTGTGACTCACCAAATCAATAGGTACCCGTCCGCTATGCCATGGATGGCCTAATAATCATGCCTTTCCATTTTCTCACGTCCCAGAGACTCGTTCTCTTCGCGCTGTTGGAGAATTTGCGGGAATGCTCTCTTCTCCCACTTGACTCCACGGCGTGGTATAAGCGCCGGGACTCGGGTACTTAGGAAGTAAATCACTTCACTTCCCTTTTCTTTTCTTTGCTCTTTATCCAAGCAATCCTCAGCAACTTGCCTTGTGGTACCATGCCCAGGGTATTCCATGTGGTAAATTTGCCTGCTTTCCATGATCAGCTTACAGCGGTGGTTCGTGCGAAATTCCCACTCTTGTGAATCCCCAGTCAAGAGTGCTTTGAGTCCGTGGGCTTTGCGCGTGAACATTTGCCGGCTCCAATTTATCCTTTGAACTTTCGGATGGATAGCCGGTTTCTTAAGTCTCAAGCATGCTATGTTTCGACTGGCATACACAATATCCCAAACAAAGAAACACGTGCACAGACCTTTCTGAAATTATCTCTTGTAGGTAATCTCTGAGGCATGATAAGCAATAGATATTGTATCACGGTAGAAACATAGATGTGCCTAAGACTCATCACTTTGGACTCTTGCAATATAAGTATCGAGATCTAGTTATTTCTGTGGTTCGCCTCTGATATTTTTCAGAGCCATCAGCGGTGGCACAGCAGTAAAGTTCCTTTCCAAGTAGTTACCCAGATCATGCACCTGGTATCTGCATAGTAGGTAGCGAGATTATGTCCAAGTTTCCCCCTACAAGATTGCGGCCTATCAGGACCAGAGTTATTGTAAATTTCTGTTACAATACGTATATCCTCTTAGGCCACCGTTCAGCATTCTACTTGGAGATCCTTCTGCCATTGCTTTCCGACTCCCATGGTAGCTGGTCACATGACATCACATACCAATATCGGAACGGAGGATCAGAGGGGCCGACCGTACTCTCCTGTTTCGGATTGGCGTGTTTGCATCGTGGGAGCTGGCAGCATCCGCCCTTTGACGCCTTTTCTACGGCGCTGGCCCGTCTGCGATTCAGTTGTGTATCACTTCCCACGGAATATTCGCTCTCTGCTTTAACAGCGACGTGCTGAGAGCGGTCTGCTCGGTTGTTGCGAGTCTTGCCGCTCCTTGCAAGAAAGGAAGCTTATTCGACCGGAACCAGCTTTGCAAGACTGCTGGAGTCCTGTGAACGCGCAAGTGTGTTGTGACGCGTGGTTGCATAGCTGGACTCTGTTTACAACAAGGTGGGGTCCTGGTTACGTTCTCCAGTACAGTCCCTTTCAACTCCTCTTCACGGTCAACGGGCTATTCTTTTTTGTTCAAGGTGCTAACGTATTAGCGTGGTCTGTAGGGTAGCATTCGAGCTGATTCCAGCGTCCATTGCACATCCCGCAAGGGTTCAATTGTATGCTGCTACTCCCGCACTCTTACTCTCCAAATCGAGTTCATAATCCGGTAAAAAGAGGGGGCACGGGGCACAAATGGCCGACTACGAACGTCGCAACCATGGCCACAGGGGCGGGCGTAAAAGGCGTCATAGAGGTCCGTAACAGAGGAGTTGTACAGTAATATAGCTTCCGATTTGTTTCTGACAATGGCTTCCAGATGATGATGACTATGACCGCCGCCCACAGAGGCGCAGATACGAGGAACCTCTTGTTGCCAAAGTTCGGAGGCAGTTATTAACAATTGCTGAGTCGGTATGCATAATATTCCCTTCAGGCTTTTTTTGTTTCGTTCGGGGGTGCTGACGCTGCTGGTCTGTTTGAAATAGCCTGCAAGGCGGGCAGAGGACGATGTTGCGGGAATCGCAAAGACCGTTACAGAGAACTTCGAAGATGAGGAACTGAGAAAGAACTTTGTGGATCTCGCTATTCAACTGTGAGAAATACTCCTCGAGTTTATTACTCGGTATTTTTACCTGCTAACACAGGTGCCTCCAGCGTCATGGAACAGCCGTTCAAGATCCCGTTCATTGCGGCGATCGTCCTAGTCGCTAATAGCCAGAAATCAGAGGTCGCCGTAGAGCTGCTCAAAAAAGCCGGTGAAGCCGCGCAGAACTACGTCAATATCGGGGCATGGCGCGAACTTAAGCTTATCCTGCGATTTTTAGGCTGTCTCCAGGGTCTGTTCGAGGGGGATGGTATCTTTCCTATTCTAGATGAGCTGTTCGCACGTGCAGTCGACTTGCAGACAGCTTCTTCAGAAGATGTGAGTATATCTATCCTGATTCCTATGAAGCGAACGGATAGTAACATCTTTTCTTTTTCTCTTTAGTTACTCGGTCTTGAAATCGTCAAGGTCATCCTGTTCACCATTCCCTATGTGATGGCATCTTCTGCAACAGGTTTCGAGGCCCATGCATCCGCTCTTCTTGAGAAGACAGATATCATCGCCTCGACGCCTCACACTCTGGTATCGTTGGTCGATCCTTTTGTAACGGAGGACAGACCGGTAGCGACACAAAGTGTTATAAGTCTGCTTCAGAGTCAACTTCAGGGAGAGTCCACTCGCGCTTGGGAGCTCGCTTGTATTCCTCGGCCCTGGAAAATACCACGCGAAGGGGAAACTGATGCTCCTGACCCTTTGCAAACGGCACCAAAGCACGCATTCCCCCAAATAATTGTGCCAAATCCTGTCAGAAACGGACCGCGAGCAATATTTCCGGAGATCCATTTCTCTCTGTATGCTAGCCAGGACATTGAAACGGTCCCCCCAACGTCTGACATCGCGTCATCCTTGATAAGGGATGCTATTGTGGACACCATCAACATTCTCGACTTCAACCGTATCGCAACGGCCAAGTTTCTTATCGATGTTGATTGTTATTTCGCTCCAAACACTTTCGTCAAGCGCGCGACTCCTTTTGACAAGCTGCGTGAGGTCGCAGGTGACCGTTCGACCTGGAAGCCTGAAGATGTTGCCGTCGATGCCGTATTCTCCCAACTCTTCCAGCTTCCTACTCCTGAGCACAAGTTCGTTTACTATCATTCAGTACTCACGGAGTGCTGCAAGATTGCACCGGCTGCCATCGCTCCAAGCCTGGGACGTGCAATTCGCTTCCTGTATCGCAATATTGAGAAACTTGACCTTGATTTGAGTCATCGCTTCTTGGATTGGTTCTCGCATCATTTGAGCAATTTTGGGTTTACCTGGAAATGGACCGAATGGTAAGTCGAACAGAAAAGTATCTCATCATACAAATGATGAGCGGAGGTTCTAATTTTGTGTTAGGATTGAGGATCTGGAACTCCCTGACGTTCATCCGAAAAAGGCCTTTATCATGGGGGCTCTGGACAAGGAAATCCGCTTGAGTTTCGCTCAGCGTATTAAAGGGACTCTGCCGGACCCTTATCATGCCTTGATACCAGAAGGGAAAGAGAAAGATACGCCTGACTTCAAATACGCCTCAGACAGTAAGTCTGCCACTTTATTCGTAGACTGGAGTACTTTGTGGACGCTAATGAATCCCAGCAACACCGTACGCCAAGGAAGGCAGGCAAATTATGGAACTCATCCGCAAGAAAGCTCCTGACGATGAAATTCAACCGGTTATCGCTTCAATTGAGGAGCAAGCCAAGGCCCTGGGTGTTGAGGATCCAATGCTTCCATCGACCGATGCGTTTGTCACTTCCATCTGCTATGTCGGGGCCAAGTCCCTCTCTCACGTCCTATCTTGTATTGAACGGAACAAGGAACGACTACTTTCGATTGGCCCTCGATCGCCCCTTGCCCGCCGTCAGATCATCACTTCAGTTATGGAATACTGGGCTGACCAGCCTGGCATCGCCATAAATATCGTTGATAAGCTTCTCAACTATACGATCTTGACACCCCTTTCCGTCCTCGAATGGGTACTCCTGGACAATTTGGCAGCGGGAACAACTCTTGCCAAAACTCATATATACGAGATGATTTCTGCAACTATTGGAAAGGTTACCAATCGAATTCGACAAATTGTTGCAGCCCGTACCCAGCCGGGTCTGTACGAGCCGCAGTTGAGTGTCTTGGACGAGACTCTCAACCGTGAGAAGGGCGATATGCAAGCCCTCTTCAACCTAATTGAGGACTCGATTGTTCCGGTCGCCGGTGGTAGCAACGATCAGTTGATGGAGAGAGGCGATGGAAGTGGAACTCTGCCCGAGGATGAACACATCCGCCACTGGGGGCGAAGATGGTTAAGAGTCTTCAGGAGGAAAGCTGCCGTCGAAGAGTCGTTCATATCTGAGGCCATGGCAAACGCCACGCCAGTTGGCACAACCGCACCTGTGCCCCCTCAACCTGCTGGACAAGAGCCGGCTGCGAACGCCGCTGCTGACGGGAACTCTCCCGTCCAGGAGGCAGATGGTCTAGCTATTGGAGACAGGTAGCATCAGACGCGCTTGCCCTGTAGCTTGCTGTCAGGTCAGGAGATGTAGTATGATCTCATATCATTATCGGCGTCATCATCTCTTTTATTTTTTTGTCTGCTCTCTCGCGAGCATGCTCAGTTGGGGGTTATCTTCTCCATTTCCATGTAATCATATATCCCCTTTGCGGATTTCCTTGCGTGGATCTTTCCGGACGCTACGAGGCGTATATCTTTCCATGCCTGTTTTATTATCGTGAGACATAAAAAGAGAATATTACAATTAAAGTGTTTTTGTACTTGTATTTCAATCAATGAATCGAGAAGATCTGACACTCATACTGTTTCTATTATACATAAATATACCTTTGCTGTACTCAGACCCTTTTTTTGAACAGTGAAAGTTCTCGCCGATAGATCGCGCTGGTTACAGGTTAAACCCTTTTAACACCTTTGCCTTGCTTGATGTTGTGATGCGGCACTTGAACATCTCAGAAAGGTTCTTTCCGCTGCGCGGCGAGGCATTTCGTTAAGCAAACGGGGCAAAGGTGGGGGGGAAGCTTATTTTTCTCTTTTTGTTATGTATTTCTGCTGACTTAACGTTGAGGACTTGACCGTGCTGGACGGAGATTCGACTACGCAAAACAATCATTAAATGTATTGCCGACTCTAATGCTGATAATGATAATACATGGGTCCTCAATCCGATCAATCAATCGGATATTAAAATGAGGGTCTCTGGGTATCTGGAGTCTCTCCGGTATCCAGCCCACCGCTGCCATCCACGTTCCGGCTGCTGAGATCGAAGAGTCGCCCGAGGAAATCCAGGTCGCTGTCTATCATGAACTCGCCGAGTTCCATCCCCACGGGCGACTGGTTGGTGAAGTTCATTCGGATCGGCATGTGGGGAGTGTTTTGAGACGCGGGTGTCGGGGCTAGCCCGTGTGCGTATCCTCCGTGGATGTTGCCCAGGCCGCTGCTGTTGTTCAGAGCTGGACCGCTTGCACCGCTGGATGCTGTTGATTGTGTATGGATCGTTAGGGATTGATGCTCTCTCTCTCTCTCTCTATTTTTCTTTAGAGGGGGTAAGACTTGTGTGAAAGTGGCACTTACTCAAATGGTTCAGCACGAAAGAAAGTTGGGTGAGATATTCGATACAGCGCTCGATCACGCGGTTCCCGGAGTCAAGGTGTCGCAGTGCTTCAGCAGCCAAGTCGAGATAAGGACGGGAGCGTTCGACCACGCTCCATTGAGAGGGGTCGTGGAGACTCTCCTTTGAAGAGACAAGAAGCGCTCCAAATATGACAAGGCCTGCGTTGAAGGCTGTTTTATTTTTCTGTGTTAGTGTCTTTGAAGATCTTAAGAGTGTGCAGAGTACCCATGGAATATAACACATACTGTAGTAGAGAGAATAATTCCAGGCACCTAGAATGTCCCGGCGCCATCCGGTGGACGAGGCTATAGTATGAACCGTCGCTATAATCGTGATCGCAGACTCCACGCAGTTTTGCACGCTGCTGATTCCCACCTGTTGAAGGATCTTCTTTTCTTGGTTCGCGCTATCGTTTGCACCGTAAGCGTCCAGAAACTTCTCGAGAAACTTGCGGTGAAGCAGGATGCGCAGGTTATGGTAGCGCAGGGACAGCACAACATTGAACCTCTGAGGGATCACGTCGTCCGGTGAGAGTTTCTCTAGGTCTTCAGGCAGGAGTGGCTTGTGGAAGATTCGGAGCCCCAGCGTCGGCAGGAGCTTTACCTGCCATTCCTCCAGTTGGCGTTCTCCTTCGAGCACTTGAGACACCACGTGGACAGTGTTTGGTGCATGCTCAAACCCCAGATTCTGTCCATAACAGGTGTCGATGACATTATACATAACAACGTACAGTTTTCTGTGTAATTTCATCAGCGGGGTGTTCACAAAGTCAAGAAGCTCTCCGACATTACTTACATGGCAGCCGTGAAGAAGAGGGCATCTAGCTGTGGGCCGGGCTCGAGTTGCGTCGTGTGGCCCAGCATTTGCATATCCGTTCGAGGCATGTCTAGTTTCACATAAGATTCCGGGATTGTGCATGGACGGCCAAACGTCATGCTCAGCGTCCTATGTGGAGTCTCAGCAAAGAGGAAGAGAATAAGTAACGCAGAAGCTGCAAATAGTGGAGCATACCGGTCGAGGATGATACAACCAAACCAAGTCCGTTTGCGGATCTCACGCTCCAGCGGAGGGAATCCTTGGTTCGCTTCGGGAGAGTGGAGGCCCAGTTGGAAGGCTGCAGTAATGGCAAGGCCATGCACGTTCCACGCCTGGACTGACTTTTGAGTGCCCTGAAGATACTGCCCGAGTATGAGCAGATATTGCACTATACAGACCAATCCACTCAGTTAATGCCATGCATCCACACAATATTCTCTATCTAGCCAATGGGGAACCTCCACTCACCCATCTCGAGGCTTGTATTTCTCATGGATTCCCTACCACAGAGCCCATTTGCTCTCTGGTAGTAGATATCAGACTCCTCGATCCTCTTCTCTGCAGGCATGTCACCCTCGATGGAGAGACTGGTCGCTATCGCCAGTATTATATTCAGCAAACCGAGCCACGTTCGGCGCACCTTGGTGAAATTGTCTCTTTTCATCTGAAAGTACGTCTCGCAAAAAGACTGCTCATGGATGAATGGGAGCAGCTGTCCCGTCTTGAGGAAGTACTGCCTGATGAGACTCCAGGTCCGAGATTCCGGAGGCAGGGCGTAGATATTGACGCCGTCCGAGACGTTGCCGCTCCGCCTCCTACCGTTCGTATCCGGCGCTGGCTGGGAACGCGAGACGCTCATCATCCCGCCCCCCAGCCGTTCATGAGGGGATACTGACGGAACACAGGGGTTGCGTGAATTTCCCCGAGCTATCGCTCGCGAAATGTGACGCATGAAGGCGATATTCGAAGAAGGACCTTTTAAAATTCGCGTCAGCGACTTCCCGGCCCCCTTGGGCGAACGAATGATATTGGTGCCATACCAAAGAACCCGCAGTCCTCTTCATCCGTGAATTTGATTGCCCCCATGCCGTCGATCGAATTCTCCGACGTATCGACTTCGCCCATCTCGGCTCGGTTTGAAGGGACATGCTCGACAGGATTTCCATCCCTGGCAGCCGGAGGCTCGCCCCCCGACGGAAAGCTCGCATCATCATTCTGCAGCGCATACGGCTTGTCCTGCTGGCCGGCATTGCGTGCCTCCCGCCAGGGCCGAAGGAACTCCTCAATTTTCTCGATGCGGTGCTCGAGCTGAGCGACATAACTACGCAGGCGGTGAAAAGGTTAGACTGAGGGAGGGCTGTCCGGAAATGGAGGGGAACAAGATATTAGGTAAGGATCTGTATATACTCTTTGCCAACGGTCAGGTTGGACGAAGCCCCGACCTGCTGGTACACACAATCACAACCCAGTTCCTTGCACAGGGCACACTTCGGCCGGCTTCCATCACACTAGAGGGACACCCGTCAGAACCTGGACCTGGGTCTTGTCCACGACCATCCGGGGCTCGGGGCGCGGACATACACGTGACTTGCGGTTCCGGCACGTGTTGCATGCCAAGGCGACCCTGCGTCTCTTGGGGGGCGGCGGCAAAGCGTCCGCCGGAGGCCGGGCTCCGGGCGACGACAGCCTGCCGGGGCTGGAGCTGGCGCTGTTCTCCCTGGGGTTGAAGGACGGCGACATGGCCGCGCGCTTCGTGCGTCTCCCGGGATGTGCGAGGCGAGGGATCTGGGGACTCTGCGGGGAACGCGGTTGGACTTGGGACGGATTCCGGGGGTGGACGGGGAAGGGTCGGGAAGGATGCGTTTTTATAGACCTCTCCGCAAAGACCCCGCATCGAGCGGCCCCGCACGGCGCCCGGCAGCGCGGAGCGGATGATACAGGCTGCAGACGATGATTCGCTGCTTGCCCTGCCCCGTCCCGAACAGCCGAGCACCAGCCGCAGGGGTGTGGCTGTTCCCGTCTCCAGCCACGTCTCCGCTCGTCGTCCAGCGGTGCCGTCGGGCCGATGGGCCGACGGCGCGCAGATGACTGTCATTGCAGCGTCGACAGGTTACTAGTAGTAGTGCGTACAGTACAACGGCAATGCCATGGGTTTAATGCACAAATAATGCAAGACCCATATCATTTCCTCTCGTGTTAAATGCTCATCCTAGGAACCCGCCTGGCTGTAAAGAACTGAACCGTATGGATTCTGTACAGAATAAAACAAGCCTCCAAACCCCGTCACAGCTTCGATGCGCCCTTCCACCGCCCAATGAAGTCCAAGATGTTTTTATGCACCTCCTTGGCGTGCGTGAAGCTCAGGAAGTGCACGCCTCCTTGCATCGTCACAAGTTTAGCCTCCGGCGCGTTGGTAAACAGCTTAATCTCTTCCTGCGCATTCGCGACGCTGAACACTACATCCTCAGTGCCCTGTGAGAGTGGTCAGATTGGATGCCGTTGGAGGGTCAAAAAAGCACCGCGGGAATGGGGCATATAAAAAAAAAAGACAACGCAATCATACCTGCATCCAGAGGACAGGGCACTTGATGTAAGGCAGCCGCGCATGCAACCCATCGCGGGTGCTGAGATTGATAGCAGCCATGCAGATTCTCCTCTTGCCGTCATTTCCCCGGTAAGTGCTCCTGATGGTGTTGGCCCAGGTGTCTCTCAGGGAGCGAGGCACGGTCTTGCCGTATCCAATCTCCATCAGGAAGTCATAGTAAGCGTCTCCCGGCTCGAACTCGGGCATGGGGGCGTGGTTTGCAGCCAGCGTGACCAAGCCCGAGCACGCCCCCGGACCATCCCAGCAGCCAAGTTCCCGGCTCCTGGGAGACTCGTAATCCATGGATGTGCCGACAAGCAAGATCCCCTGTATCTACTCGAATCGGTTAAGGAATGAGATCACACGAGCAAGGATATCGAATTTTCCCAACCTTCTGGGGCGCTAGCAGAGCCATCCGAGCGGATATCCAGCCGCCCTGAGACGTTCCCAGCGCAAATGCCTTTTCAATACCGAGAGCGTCCATGAGCTGGAGGCTCATGATCGCTGAGTCCCAGTACGTGAACGTCTCGCTCTTGGTCCGAGTAGCGCCATGGCCAAGGGGCTCAATCGCGAGCAGATTCAATTTGTCAGTAAGTTCCCGGTTTTCAAACTCTGGGAGATAATAATCCACCGTTGTAGTGAACGGGATTATAAGAATAAGCGTAGGTTTAGATTGGTTTGGAGGGGTCGACGAGAGCCGGTAGCCCACGTTGATGCCTCCCAAATGAGGCACACTAAGGGTCTGTCTGGCCGGAACCATCTTGGAAAACTGCGGCAAGCATATAAGATACCGCGTTGACCGATGAAGCAGTACATAGAAGTCTGAGCATGCCTGTCTAACTCGAACAAATATATGCCCCTCACTGGCCACAGGGAGGCTCCTGCATTATCCTCGGCTGTGGTTGTTCTCGTCCAGAGTTAGATCATGGATCCCTAACTCCCCGAAGCTTCCCTAACTCCCCGAAATCACCGCAACTTATAATACAGCTGGCATAATAAATACCATCGCAGCAAGGGGCCCGAATTGATCCCAAAGAGCAGCAGAAGTCACCTATATTCAAGGAAGTTCTAGTGTTGTCGTCAATAGTTCCTTTCAGTGAGGTCCTTTGCAACACAGCTATGGTGAGCAGTCAGAACTCTCGAGAGCATTTCACAGATTGCTGACTTCTAAAGACTCACCGTGATATCCATGTTGGTATTGTCGGCGCCGGAATCGGTGGTCTCGCCGCGGCCATCGCATTCCGGAGAGCTGGAGCTCGAGTGACGGTGTTGGAAGCTGCAGAGCAGCTCGGTGAGGTCTGTATACCCTTCTGGTTCGAACTTACGGAGAAGAGACAATTAATGTGATTGAAACGGTTCAGATCGGTGCCGGAATCCAAATGACGCCCAATGTTTCCGTTCTCCTTCAACGATGGAAGGTCGCCGACGTGATTGGGAATAACCTCGTGCGGTTTGAGGAGCTGAACATGCGCCGAAAGGACGGCACCAAAGTCGGTCATACTAAGATAGCAGCTTTGGAGCGCGCTTTGGGGCGGCCGTGGTGGGTTGTCCACCGTGCACACCTCCACGAGGGTCTGGTCACAGTGGCGAAGCAGCTGGGCGCTGAGATATACATTGACTCCCGTGTTTCGCGCGTCGAGTATCAGAGCGGAGACAAGGTGACTGTGGAGACACAGAAGGGTGCCAAATACACCTTCGACCTCTGTGTCGGTGCAGACGGAATCAACAGCATTGTACGAAGGACCTTGTTCCCCCATGTCCGTCCTGAGCCGCCCACTACCAACTGCGCCTACCGCGCCATTGTGCCTTATGAGCAGATCCGAAAGGACCCAATTGCCCGGGAGCTCATCGAGAAGCCGACCATGGAGGTCTGGATGGCACATAACGCATACATCATCACGTATCCGATCAGCGGGGGCAAGGTCTTAAACCTCGTTCTGTCCCACCACCGCCCAGAGAAGCTGCGTGCCACAGAGATGCAAGTGCCCATTGAGGAGATGCGGGAAGAGTACAAGGACTTCGATCCTCGCATCAAGCGCATTGTCGACATGATTCCGCAGACCGTGAGTCCTCCCCTGAAGCACTGGATAAGAGAGACAGACAGACCATTGTGCTGACCATCATGTTTGCTAGTCACGGTGGCCCTTGATGGTGACCGGCCCCATGGAGTCCTGGTCCTCGCCTCAAAAGAACGTTGTCCTCATGGGAGATGCTGCGCACTCCATGGTGAACCACATGGCTCAGGGAGCTGCCACCTCCATGGAAGACGGTGCCTTCCTCGCAAAGTGCATTGGTGCGGTGATCCAGGGGAAGATCAGCTTGCGTGAGGCGATCAACATTTACGAAAAGGAGCGCATGCCCAAGGCCTACGCCAAGCAACAAGTGTCGTTCATCAACGGTGCCATCTGGCATCTGCCCGATGGCCCACTGCAGCAAGCGCGTGATGCCGCCATGGCGCCGGAGCTGGAGGGCAAGTACTATGTGAGAAGCAGCAACCTGTATGGTGACCCGCAAACCGTGTTGGAGGTCTATGGGTACGATGCTGAAGCCCATGCGGAGGACGCTCTGGCGACGTACTTGAACGGTGGTAAGGAACCGGCTGACCCGGACACTGGGGTGACTCCGGCGCTTCAACGGAAATACATGGACTGGTTCTTGCCGGAGGAGGCGACCAAGAGAGCTCAGAAACTGTGAAATTGTCCGTCTGTCTGTATGTATAGTACTCTGTCGATAAAATGCCCCATGTATATAGGCCTCATCTTAATTGAATATTATTTGAATCGTTCATTGATGGTGTAGAGAGAGTGGAGGAAACGACAGAAACGAGGTTGGATATAAACTCCGCGGCCTCGTGCCAAGGGCCGCAGCCTGTGGAACCATGGTCTGGGCCATAGGGTCTAGCCATTAAGAGCCCACATTTTAAATCCGACCTGGAGAAAAGAGAAAGAAGGAAAAAGAAAAATGCCCCCGGAATCACAAGCACGACCGTGACGAGGAAAAAGGTGCTTTTACCAGGTCCGCATGTTCTCCTAGACCACGGGAGCCAGGGATATGGATCTTGTATAGTACAGACACGGTCGAAAGAACCATAAGCGACTCTTTCGAACCTGACATAATATAGTTGAAATAATCTTCGGCTGGTGATGGAAGGTTTCCAGGAAGTAGACGAAGTGATGTATCAGAAAGAGCGCCAGGTCAGGCCACGGAGCTGTGGGAGAATATGCATTCTCTCTGCTAACTCCCACGTTCCCTCCCTCCCACGAGCCAAGAATTCGGGGCATCATCTCGATTGTACTGTATTACTAAAAACATGAGACAAATCCGGATGATAGCTCGTGCACGGGCAAAGCATTAGAAAACAATTCAGGTCCGTGAAGCAGCTGGTAGCCTCAATATACTAGTTTCCCTGTGCTGAGAACAGGCTAGTTACTATAGAACACAGATAGTGGAACAATAGCACTTTCCGAAGAGATTTTTCTATTCTACTCAGTCTACATGCCTGATTGTGTAGACGTCAGGATTGCCCTACAGAAGACAGAACAGCTGCTGACATTGGACCACACTGCACAGTTCAGAATCCATCAAGACAGCAGACCAGCCACCACACCATGTTGATCGGAAGCAGATATAACACACAAAGTGTAAGCAAAGAAACCACATTGTCAGAACATCTCATTACCACTCTGCTTTCAACTATGTACAATTGTGCAGTTCGTAGTAACAGGTAAGCAGCCACAGTGATGGGGTACCAAATGACCAACTCATCCGCATGAACTTCAAAAGTATTAAAAACACCCATAGAGAAAAACGAGCATAACAAGAATAATAGAAATATTTAATTACAATAGTGATATTAATCATGGTACAGAAAGGTATTTATAAGCAGAAATAGGCGGGCATATTTTCGTGACTTTAAAACCATACGCTGGCCCCTTCAAGGCCACGGAGTTCATATTATGAAGATGTGCCGACGCTTCAGCTGGGACATTACTGAAGACCATCGGCCCATCGACTCTGGTCTCACCTGGAATGATCCCATCCTAACACTTTGAGGTCCGACCGAGAACAAATCAACATCCCAAGATTTCCCTCGATCTTGTCCGGAATGATGCCACGACTTTGGCCATGTTCCTTTCAATTCCCCAGCCACGGTCGAGTGAGAGCCTGCTCAATATCCAGCACTCCGACTCTAACGTGCTCGGCCTCTACTAGAACCCGAGTCCTAGTAGCCCTAGCCGGAGCTCACTGATTTTTCTTCGCTTTCTCTTCGCTCTCGTAATTACGGTCATCGGTTCCCTCGACCGTCTTCAGAATTGCCTCCATTTCCCTAGACTGCTTCTCCCACTCCTGTTGAGTCATCTTTGTCTCGCGCCGGAAGAGTTCATCGTTTGGCTTTCGGTAGCTGCCCCCGAGACGGTCCCAGAGAGTGGTAAACTGCCCATAGTTGTAGTTGAAGTAGAGATGGTGCATAGTGTGGCAAGCGGCGCCATTGATCACGGGACTGTTGGCAACATATTCACCGTCATGAATCAAGACCGTCCAGAAGTTGATGAAAGCGAAAAGGAGTACATAGGCAAACTTCTGAAGAGGGAAAATGAAGGGGAACACGTGGTACGGGACACTCTGGGCCCAGCCATCAACGGGGTGGAAGGCATGGGAAGCGAAGGGGCTCGGCATAATCCACTTGTGATGAGGCTTGTGAAGTTTCTTGTACACGAGTGGATGGTGCAAGCCCCTGTGGATCCAGTAGATGAAGAAATCCGTAAAGGCGATGAACAGTGGGAACTGTAAGATGCTGTAATAGGGGAATGGCTCGTCGGCAATCGAATCGTACAGTTTGGCATATCCTCGCACTTCGGCCACGAAGAAAGGCACCGTCAGGAGGGACATCACTGGCATCGACCTCATGGTTTGTGCAATCTCGAGGCGAATCTGATTCTTGAGATATTTGGGGTGTTTGACGGTCGTTTTGTCCCATACGAACATGTACGATAGGGTGGCACATATAAAGTAGATGAGCAGCCCGAAGATCCTTTTCAGCAGTGATAAACGTTAGCAATTGGCTAGTCGCAAGCGGAGCAGGGTCGGAGAGGTGCGAACCAGGTGATCAAGAAGAAGCTGACCGACTGTCGGTAGATGTTGTCCCTCGGCCAGGCGCTCATGTAGGCGTACTTGGACGGCTCAAGGCGGAAAAACTTGGTAGCGGGCTTATAGACATACGACTCCGGCTGGCCGAAAAACGACAGGGTGCCATTGAAGACCCCTTTGTCCGCGGGGAATGTGACTGAGGATGCAAGCGACGCTGGAAGGAGCGTCGCATACAGGCGATCGCCCAGGAAGGTGTCCCAGACCTCGAGGACGATATCCATGGTTGCTCGAGTCGGCAGTGCGCAGACACGGAGGCCGCAACTGGTTCGTCAAGCAGGTCCAAGGTCAGGCTAACGCGTCGCAGCTAGGGCGCAGGCGGCAGGTGACGAAGCATGAATGAAGGGAACGACGAGGAGGAGGAAAAGAGAGCGTGTGAAGAATGGGGGTTGGGGAGGAGGAGAAAATGGTGGAGGAGGAGATGGCGAGTTATCAGATCAAGGCCGTTTGAGCGGCTCGCCCGGTCTTAACCCTCCGTAGCGCACGCCTCGGAGCATCACACCAGGCCGGAGCGGCTGAGCCGGGTCCTGTTTTGTATGGGTTGAGCTTGGATGAAATGAATTGCTGTGCACGTTGTGCTCCGTGGCCAATAATAATAATGGCCCCTGCCGGCTTCTGCGCGGTGGGGAATGGTCCCGAGTCAAAAAGAAAAAGACCAAGGGGGCCCGTCGCGGCTGCAGACGCCTGCAAGCCCAACCATGCGCGTTCGCCAGCGCCCGTGAGAACTTAAAAAAACAGCAGCATCTTGAATTCAGCATGCTATGATTATGGTATATATGCACAGGACAAGGCATTTCCCGTGTATGCAGGGGATTTACATTGTCCTCGACATACCCAACAGAACGGTGACATCGACTCGCGGGATTCAGCCCGGCTTGCTACGGGATCAAAACTACAGGTACCCGGACATCGTCATATAGTATCTTTGAGGTATACTGGACGATAGGTGACTGCCTTCCAGATATTTATGTATGATAAGACCTTCCGTGGGAACCTGATGTTCATCGTGGTACTTTGTCCGGATCGGGTTTTAGTGTCAAGGACAGGCCGTGATTCCGTCACGTCGAGGACCACTACCACCTGGAAGCCGACCTCCTGTGTACTACCACGATATTATATGCTCCTGCTCCTGCTGCTGCTGCGTGTGGAAGGTGGAAAGCAGGGGCCAAAAATGGCAACTTGGGCAGTCACTAGGCACGCTACTCAGGCAAAAATGGTTGGAGTGTATGAGGAAATGGATAAACTACAGAGGGAGTACTGGCGGTGACACCACATATCTCGTTGCACGGGCTGCCGGCAAGTCGTCATTCATGTGCGGTAGAGCCACCATCCTTGAAACCTGCAAAGCACGGGCATATTCCACGAGTCGATTGCACTTGGTTTTAGGCCGATGGTGCTCCTGCTGGGAGACGAGCAGGTCTTGTTATCGTGGAATGGAAAGTACCTGCAACCATGTTAAAAACCTTGCTGTTTAGGTGATCTTAAAGCTTGGCAGCCTAGTGTTTTGAGATGATTCCGACTGAACCGTCGGACTGTGGATTGGCCGGGTTATCTTCGTATATATAGAGCGCTTCGCAGAGCTTGACGCTGAAGAGCGCAAAGTACGATGAGACCTGGACACTTGTCAGGAGCTGGCTGGGGAACTAACGGGGAATAGACACGCTCCCCTGGTGATGATCAGAAGGATGTTTCTCTGTAATATAAATAATAATATATTCGGCCTGATGGACGCACAAAGAAAACCAGGTGGGCCGCTGGCCCGTGCGCGCACGCTCCCCCAGAGCTGCCCGGTTCCCGAGCAGGCCCCGGGCAGGCCCTCCCGTACCGTGACCTCGCCGGTCGGGTATCGATACGCTTGGCGGCTGCTGACCCCTTCTAGGCCTTGTCAAACTTCTCTCTCCACCATTCTGCCACCGCCCAACCACCGCTCCTGCTCCCTCTTCCTCTCTCCAGCACCTCCCGTCATCTCGATCCTATCCCTCCACCACTGCTGACGGCCCCGTCCGACGTGGCCTCTCCTCCAACCTGCCCGTGCTCTGTGGACGGGAGTCTTGCGGTTCAACCCGTCGCCTGCCGCCTCGCTTCTCGCGCCAGAAAACACCAGCTACATCTCTGCGCGGGACCCCGTAAGTGCTGGAGCCCAACCTTCTTCTCGCCGTCGACTTCTCCCTCCAACCCCAACCCCGACCTACGTCAGGTCCTCTTGCGACCGTGTCTGATCGCCGCGGGATCCTGCGCGCTGTGGATGCGACATCACTGACGTCCTTTGCAGTCCACCCGCCTCAATCGCCTTTCCCCCCTACGGCTTCCTCCACCCGATCTGCCTGTCGCGAGCAGACGGGGTTTTTGACCAGCCCGCCGTCAAATTGACCGGATCCTGTCTTGGGCGACGAGAACAGCGACAGTCACCATGTACAACGCACATCGTGGGATGGTCCCTACCGCACCCGGCTCCCGTCTGAACGAGTTGCTGGAGCAGGTGCGGCAGGAGTTCGAAAACCAGTCCAGAAGTAATGGCGAGTTCGAGCACCAATGTACGCCTGCCGTCCCCCGTTCCCCTCCCTACCAATAGCGGACACTGAGTGCGTCACGGCGGGAGGCACCTCCCCTTTCCTCAGTGGAATCCCCCCAAGTCTTCGATATTCAGTTCCGTGGCGAGAATGCTTTCGAATCCGCGGAGAGAATGGCTGACGGATGCTGCAGTGACTGGGCAGCTTCAGGAGCTGGAGATGATCAGGCAGAAGGTCTATCAGCTTGAACAGGCCCAGATCAAGATGAAGCAAGAGTACGTACCATCCCTAGAGTACGCAAAGTATTCCCAGCTTCTAACCACCGCTCTTTATTAGCTACGAGGCGGAGATCCGAGTCTTGCGGCATGAGCTTGAACAGCGCGGCGTTCATACCGTTCCATCTCACGCTGGCGGCCCTCCGCCGCACGCTGGCCCTTCTCAGGCACCCCCGCCTGCAATTGGCCATGGCCAGAGCAACCTGTTTGGTGGGGTCATGGCCAACCAAGGAGGTAGTGGTCCCGGTCTTGCCCCTCCCCCTCTCCCGGATCAGCAGCCTCCCCAGCATACCCTTCAGCAGCCTGCTCCCGGGGCGCAACAAGGACCGCCCCAGCCACCGCAGAGCTCCTATGGGGGATACCAGCCTGGTGCTGCTGTGAACGGTATGTGCAACTGGTTGTGGTGCTGGTTCTTTGCTCGCTAACACGCATTTTGTCCTCTATACAGGTTATGGACCTCCACCACCCACTGCCTCTCCCGGGCCAGGAAAGGGTAGGGCGCGAGCTCCCCCGGGCCCTGCAACCCCTCAACAGACCCACCAAATCACATATCCGGATCCCAGGGCGTCTCCTCAGATTGCTCGCCCAACGCCTCCTAGTCAGGCACTCGTCCGTGAGCGCCCTGGAAACTGCTTGGCAAACTGGAACCCCGATGACCTGCCGCCATCGCAGAAGCGAGAGGGGCCTGATTGGTATGCTATATTCAATCCAGAGGTGCAGAGAGTACTGGACGTGGAGCTGGTGCATCACCTTGTCCACGATAGTGTCGTGTGCTGCGTGAGATTCAGCCGAGACGGCAAGTATGTCGCTACAGGTTGCAACCGTTCGGCTCAGATCTTCGATGTAGCCACGGGTCAGAACGTGGCCGCTCTCCAGGATGACAGCGTTGACAAGGATGGGGATCTGTACATCCGCAGCGTTTGCTTCAGCCCCGATGGGAAATATCTTGCAACCGGTGCCGAAGACAAGCAGATCAGGGTGAGTTTGAACTTTCTCTTTGTGACGTACTCAGCTCTGCATGCTGACCGCGTCATCCCAATACAGGTCTGGGATATCGCTACTCGGTCTATCAAGCATGTCTTCACCGGACATGAGCAAGATATCTATTCACTTGATTATGCAGGGAATGGACGTTATATTGCATCTGGAAGCGGTGACAAGACCGTGCGTCTCTGGGATGTCGTGGAAGGCAAGCTCGTGTATACTCTTAGCATTGAAGATGGAGTTACTACGGTGGCCATGTCTCCTGATGGTCACTATGTTGCTGCTGGCTCTCTCGACAAGAGCGTGCGTGTCTGGGATACCACAACTGGCTACCTGGTGGAGCGTCTGGAGAGTCCCGATGGTCACAAAGACAGCGTGTATTCAGTTGCCTTTGCGCCAAACGGTCGTGACCTCGTCAGTGGCAGTCTTGATAAGACTATCAAGCTATGGGAGCTCACGGCGCCAAGGGGCCTCTTGCCAGGAAGTGGTGTCAAGGGCGGCAAATGTGTGCGAACCTTCGAAGGCCACAAGGTTAGTTAATGTTCACCTTTTGTCACATGTGGAATTTTGTATGTGCTAACTGTTTCAATTCAGGATTTCGTTCTCAGTGTTTGCCTGACTCCCGACGGACATTGGATCATGAGTGGATCCAAGGACAGAGGCGTTCAGTTCTGGGATCCGAACACTGGAATTGCACAGATGATGCTTCAAGGTCACAAGAACTCAGGTGAGTAATCTGTGCTTCCTCGATCTGAGGGCGCTCCATTCTAACATTTCAACCAGTTATTTCTGTCGCACCCAGCCCCACAAACAATCTGTTCGCCACTGGAAGCGGCGACATGCGTGCGAGAATCTGGAGGTTTGTATTCCCCTGGGTCTTCCATTCAGACAACCTTTTGGATTGCAATGTTCTTCGAGGACTAACTCTCGTTTTCAGATATTCCACATACACCGGACGGTGATGTATTCGATATCGATGGCTTTGGCGCAAATGTGGTTTCTCCTTATTTTCACTCTGGCTCGTTTGTTTTTGGCCTGGGGTTATGCGTTCTATATGTCAAGAGCCTGTTGTCCGGTCTCACAACCGTTCCAAATAGTGAGATATCTCCCGAGCGACACTTAAAATGGGTTTGGACGAGTTACGCATTGACTTCGATCTCAAGTGTCCATCTCTCGACCTTGACTCTATTATCATCTGTATTGCTCTGCTCATTAGTTTCTCCGAAGTTGTACTCATTCACCCACGGCCTCTATCTTATCTGATGAAAGGAGAAGGGAATAAGGGAATAAGAATATGTTTCTTCAACATATGTATCCAAAATTCTAGCAGTTTGTGCTACTAGCATAGGTGTGTTCCTTTGAGAACCATTCAAGGCTTAGGGCAACCAGAAATGTCTGCAGTGCTGTCCATGTTAATGGTAACCTGAACAAGTCGGGAGGAAGCCAGCTTTCTATTGTACAATATAGTGCAGCAAGGTTCCTAGGGTGTAGGTTCCTACTGGAGATCTCCCCTCGAGATTCCTCACAATGGAGAGTCCATCTGTTCTCAGGACCGGTCCCTTTTCTTGAACGGTAGCATATATATATAATGCATGCGCTGACTCTCCCTTAAATCTTTGAAAGGATTTGACCAAGCATTCTTAAGACATTGAAATTTTCCCTCTTGTGGACAGCCGTGCGCAACGACTGAGTGCTGAGTAAGGAGGAAGAAGAATGGAATGCTACATGATCGTCTGCAGCAAATCAAAGACTTCCATGTTTGGACAGATGTTTAGCACGACCTAGGAGGATTACACATATATGCCGTGGAGTGTCTTCACTCAATTGAATTCTATTTTCTCACATTCAGGAATGGGCCATATGGAATTTTCCTTGAGGTTGAGGCAGTCGATACCATCAAACCTCATACGATCGCCTCGTCAGCAGCCTACAGGTATCCCTGGGTCAATTTTGCCGGGCCTGTGCAGACATGTGTTATTGGGGATGACAAGTTTCCGTCATACATATGTCCAAACTATGATAGCGAGGACGAAGCACGGGAAATGGGTCATCATTTTACATTTTATAAAGATACGGAATCTAAGACTGGACTATATTCTGGCAGAGAGGACTGAGGCTGGCTTCCAAGGCAGGATAATTCGCATCAGACCTATGTTCTACCCTGTTAGATTTGCGGCCAGCCTCTCCCACATAACTTTGTGGTAGTTGCGTAAAGACGGACAAACGAAGGAGCTATTATCTATATATATGTGGTTTTGGGCACATCAGTTCTGTCAAGCCATGGAAAGAGTCCTACAATAGAGAAGATAATAAATATCATGTAAATGGTACTGTATGTTTGACCCTCAAGGACCAATTACATTTTTTATTTTTCTTTTTTCGTTCTTTTTTACAGAAGATTCTTAACTTGAAACTGTTTCCCCAGGGCTTGTGGTAGCTCTGCCACCTTCAAAGCATTGCAGACTGATCGGGAAACAAAAAAGAATATTAGATCTTTCTGTTTGTCTAGAATATATATGTTACCTTGATCCATCAAAATGGTAGAGATTTGACTGTCGGGAGACAGTCTATGACGCCCAGCGCTCTGGCTGTTTCATCGCAAAACATGCCTGTAATATCAAGCAATACTGGACATCTCGACCTGCGTCCAATGTAGTTGTGCTTCCTTATTCGCTGATTGGGGCAGGCGATGTATACAATCTCACCGAACGGTTAGGTTTAATGCTCCGTATAGCTGTAGTCTATGTGAAATTGACGTTTATCATGGCGCAGAAACCACTTCGGCTTCACAAGGAATTATACTTGGCTGGGAGCATTTATCATCAGGAGGATGTGGCTGTAGTGATGCTATATATAGCGGAGAAGTGCTGTACTGTACCCGATGATGAGCGCAGTGGAAGTAAGAGATCTTCATCGGGCAGACAAGATGGGTAGGAGCTCACACGGTCACTAAGCAGGCAGTGCTAGGTATTGTCTTTCAACAGGAGACCCTGCTCGCACTTCCCCGGTCTCCAGGGGAATGGGAAACCGGCACACAGCGCCTACAATATGTATGCGGAACCTTTGCCTCACCAAACCGATCGTCTCACCTCGCATTTTCCCCTCGGGGGCTGGGTAGATCTGACTTGAAGATCCACCATCCCGGTGCGTCAAACTTGCCCGTCTCGCCGAGCTGAGCGACGGACACCCTCTTCAAGTGGCTGGTTGATACCGGCGGACATCGTGGAGTCGCAGAGAATTTAGGATCTGTTTACTCTGCCGATTGGGTCCTTCTTCCAATACCGAATCGATCAAGTCCGTACACAACCATGCTAGACTTGACCTACGCGGTCCATCGTCTGTTTTTGGCCGTTCTTCACCAGGCTTTTCCCGCGCACCGATTCTGTCATTTGTGGCATCTCAGCAGAACGATGCAAGACAGGGAAACCCATGTTACAGCGCCTGGCAGGACGTGTGTGGCCCTGCCCCAGAGCTTCATCTGAAGCTGACGCAGGGAACAAAGTTACAGAGTACGGAGCATGTACAGACTGTACAACTGACAGGGCATTTTCAACCGTCCGCGTGAGGATCGGCTTTGCCCGAGCATGGCGCCAATCACGATAACACGCTTGAGATGTTGCAGGAAGCGGGACGCAGCCGTTTCAGGGCGGTAAGATATGTGAGATCCCCACGCCTACTCGTACTCCGATGCCTTGGATCGTCTGCATCTTGGAGAGCGAAGGGCCTGCTGCCCTGATCGGTGGCAGGCAGACTGATGGGAGCGCTGCCGTGGGGTCGACAGCAGGGGCGTTGCTTTACTGGCCGCAACCCAGTGCGCTCCATCGTTATTAGAGCGGTTGGTTGAACTGTCTCCGTACGAGTTCCGCAGCGCGTATGGAGTACCTGCAATCAAATCGTGAAGCTCCGCCATGGTAAAGTGAGCCTCTCTCTCTTAGGCGCCGAAGATCACGAGGAGCACCAAGCAACGTGGCCGGCGCCGTCCTCCACTCAGCGGCGGCCATCCCTGCGCTGCTTGGATTTTCTGGTGCCACTGGCGGTTAACCGGTATTTTTTCATGGACTGAGGGTTTAGCACGCCTGTTTCAGGCCTCGCAGACGGGGGGGGGAAGCTAGGGCCGCGATGGGGGTTCCTCAGGCTGCAGGACGGTCCGGTCTTGATTCCAAGGATGTTCGTAAATTGTCTCCCCAGCGCGCTTCCCGGTGATTGATCTGCAAGATCTAAGATTGCTCTTCTCAGCTTCGGGCGCCCCGGCGGTGGTTTCGTGAGGCATAAGGGCCCCGTAGAAGGAGGCAGAGAAACAGAAAAAGCGCGAGAAGACGACCTGCAGCAGTTGATTCTATCAACACTTGCAGTAGTCATCGTCATCGGGCTTGGAGATGGCAGCCCTTGGGAGCCGTCGAGTATCACTCGTCGGCAGGCCGAGTTCTGCCCTAGCTTGCAAGCAACACGAGAGCCACGACAAACGGTCCCTAGAAAGACGCCAGGGCGACCTCTCACGGGCCCGTCCAACGGTCCCAGATGGAGACTGTTGCGGACGCCCTGGACCGCTGCAGGAACATACCGCGTTACGGAGGCTTGGCTAGAAGACGGTGTTGTCGAACCGCTCAGGGGAAAAGAAACAAAAGGGCATCTGATGTTGATGCAGGACAGTATCGATCTATCAGGAACTTTTCTGGCCTATTCAGTCCGTTTCAGCCAGGGCCAACGAGGGCGTTGGATTAGTATATGCTTCCGTACTCCAAGGGAGCCATACGGCAATCCGGAGGACATACGTACATGGCGATAACGACACGGGAGCCCCTCATGCTTCTTTTTTGAGAAGAAAACAGAACACCGCGCCGCCTGCAGCCCAGGGCCAATGACGGCCGCATGGGGATGGTCTTTTCCGCCGTTGCCGGCCCCCAAAAGGCTCGAGGCGAGTCGGAGGACGGCGGTGGGTGCGGCAAGGAACAGCAACGCCCACGCTTATGTGCCAAGAGCAAGAGATCTGTCCATCCTGGAGTTGGAGCCCCCTTCGTGTTCATGTCGTCCGGTCGGGTGTCTGCCGGCGTGGTTGCGGATTTTTTTGTTCGATTGTATACTATTCCTCCATGCTACACTCTCCCGTGCGCTGCCACGCCCGCTGCTCTCCTCAAGACATGGCCGTTTCGCAACAAGCAGCAAGAGAACTCGTACAGCGTCGATGCTCGGTCGCAGCTAGCTGGGACTCGCCGAGTGGCACAGTCGAACCACCCCCGGTCGGTCTCGCAGACCCCGGTCGCAGAGCGCAAACCCCCACCGTCTTGGATCTCAACCTGCGCTCCAAATCGGATGGGATGCTGCGTCTCCTGGCCCAGGACGGAACGTCGCTGGGCTTCCGCGATTGGTGCTTGCTGCTCGTCGCGCCTCTCGCCTTGGGCGGCTGATCCGCAGGCTGGCCGGACTTGGGCACCAGAGCTCTCCATGCCTCCTCCTCCTCCCCCGTTTGGGGACGTCACGGCAGCCGTCCATCTTTTTTTCTGCGCCCGGGCAGGGCTGTCGACAGAGCTGAGACTGAGAGGACCCCCAACGGGGGGTTCAAGTCCCTGGCCCTGGCCCACGAGGCAGATCCTGGCCGTGTCCATCCCAGTCCTTTTCTACTACTGTACTGTACAGTACAATTACAATCCGGGGGGCACGGGCGATGTATATCTAGTTCTAGATCCTCCGCCTCAGATAACATTATTATACCTGCTCGGACTGTTGTTTGAAATGACGTCCCCCGTTTGAGACACCACCCAGACCCATTCACCAAGCATCTTCCCTGTCTTGTGTCTTCTCAGCTTCTTCTTGTTCAGGTCCTCAGCGCCAGTCATATATCCGGTTGCCTGAAGCGCGGGAGAGAGAAAAAAGTCCGTTTCCATTGATTGAACTCTTTCCCCCCCGGACGGAGGTCATTCTTGCAGTCCCCTCGTCGACGTCAGGCTTGTGTCTAACTGCTGGCAAACCGGTATTTTCCAACACATTGGCTGATCCAAGGCGTGCCGTGCTCTCTCCGTAGCGCCTGTGGCACTGTTATTTCCTCTGCAAAGCGAGATGGAAACAGCGGTCCCGGTTTCCTATGGATTTCCTGGCCCTGAAATTGGAGCTGTTGCACCGCGCCGGCTGATCAATTCACACGTCGAACACGGCGTCCCTTTCTATCCCAATCCTTCGGTCGCATATGCGCCACCTTTCCAGTCTTCCTCTTATGGTTTCAGCCATGTCCAGAATAACCATCCCGTTCCCTTCCATTCCTTCCTTGGAACCGCGCCACAGATCCAACCCCAGCCTCTGCGACTTTCATCCGAGCCGCCGCCCCTGCAGCCACTACCCAATATTTGGCATGCGAAGAATGCGCTTGCCAGAGTGTTCAGAGATCCCCAGGTGAGGATCGATGATCGTGCCGGGGTACAGTCGAACACGACTCAGGGCTCCAGCGCTGATGCCAATGGCGGCAAGGCCAACGTGGAGGTGGATTTTTCTACAGAGGTTGATCTGTTGATGAAGACAATCCAGTCCAAGTCCGGCCCGCAGACGCATGGGTCGCTCCAACTGCCATCGCTCCAACAGTTTACTCATGGAAGTAACAATGGTTATCTACCCACGTGCTCCAGCTCTGCATCGTGAAATGCTTCTAACACTTAGAGACCGAATAGAAACGACGGGCCAGAAGTCGAAAAGGAAGTATGAATGCAGCCTGCCCCATTGCAGAAAGAGCTTTTCTCAGAAAACTCACCTCGACATACACATGCGGGCTCATACCGGCGACAAACCATTTGTGAGTGAGCACTGGTTCCTGTCCACAGTGCGAACTTGCGCTTATCTTTCCTGTACTGTCTTGGACAGATTTGCAGGGAGCCATCGTGTGGTCAACGCTTTTCACAGCTGGGGAATCTGAAGGTAGGATCCCCAGGGGTTATGCCAGGTTGGTGATCACTCATCTAACATTATTGCCCTTCCCCAGACCCACGAACGGCGCCATACCGGTGAGAAACCTTATGCCTGCGATATCTGTCACAAGAGATTCGCTCAACGCGGCAATGTCCGGGCCCATAAAATCACGCATGAGCAAGCAAAGCCTTTTACCTGTCGTTTGGACGACTGTGGGAAACAATTCACCCAGCTTGGCAACCTCAAGGTCTGGCTTCGACCACTCTCCAGTCAACAACAAGGATTTTTTTTTATCTGACCGATTGCACAGTCGCACCAGAATAAATTTCACGCGATGACGCTGCGCAGCCTGACTGTTAAATTCTCGGCTATGCGCGAAGGGGAGCCTATGACACCACAAGATCGAGATCTTTGGGAGTACTTCGCCACGCTCTACAAGAACAGTAACAAGGGTATCAAAGGAAGAGGAAAGGATCGCAGGATCTCTTGTACCGCAAAATCGAACCCCCACGGCGATGGGGGAACCAGCGCCCGGACATCCGGGAGCGACGACGATGTCAAGAAGCGTTGTAGCAGTTTCGAGGAATCTTCCTACAATGATGGATCTAGTAGTGATGAAGAAGCCCGTGGACATTTTTTGAGTAACAGAAGAGACTAAAGAGAACATGTCTGTGCTTACATTACATTACTACAGGCAGCAAAATGCCACAAATGATACTGTCCTACACTGTGCTTTGCAGGTATCACTCTCCTCTTCTCCTCACGCCGAGGACAGGTTCCTCAACCACCAAGATTCATTCTTACTGCTCATTTTCGTCATTACATATATATCATACTGATGATATCCCCACAGCCTTATTTGCTTTTCTAAACTGCATTCATTATTGCAGAAGATTGTTTCTCTGCATATAGGAGTCTCTTAATGCATACGCAGCTTGGAAAGAGCCGAGTCATGGAGAGTGGTATGTTGCGTTCTTTTGAGATTTCATGATTTTTCTTTTTTTTTCCAAGTCATGAGATCGTCAGGGAAACTTGTCACAGACGAGGACATGCGCGCAAATAAAATTCGCGGTCCAGAATGTTTTGAATGGAGTTTCTTCTCGTGTGCAGGGGTGAAGAAGCACGATCGGTACCTTATAGTGTCCCTGCGCAATGAATACAGCTGCAGGGCCATATTGGATTACAGTCATCACTTTCCTCACTAGCGTTCTCCAGTGCACCCAGTGCAGTCAGCGCTCACTGCTTCAACGCATGCACTTTTGCAAAGATTCCCTCTGTAGAGTCCCAAATTATATATTAGAAGGGATAATCTCATTTGCCGCAACTATCGGAAGGCAGATTTTATATGAGCCTCCGGTAGACAGCTATGGACCTGTGTACGCTCTCGGATCTCAGGTAACTCTCGGCGATCTTACAGCTCGGATTCTTTACCAAGCAAAGGAGATGTGTCGACGGAATCAGCATCAGCTGCTTGACAGTGAGTTGCTCTCAACCAAGATTTGAGGCTAGTTTGGGTAGATAGAGCTTTGTGTTTTCATACACAAGGAACGTCATCCATGTGCTTGGAAGGACTCTGAGTAGATTTGGCCCGAGACCCTTGTAAAAGCCACTTAAACCCTCGTTGCGCCAGATCTGTATAATAGCATCCGTGACTCCTCGATAGACAACAGCAGCGTCATAAGTCTGCAATCGAGCCCTGAGAAGTTGGTACGGGTAGGTGACACTTCCGGCAAATATCTTCGATAGACTGGAAATAAGAAGAAGGTCGAGATTGCTTAATTCCCTTCTTGTTGTACTTTTTGCGCCGGCATCTGTCGAAACGAGGTTCGGGAAAGTTCCTCTGGAACGGTATAGCTTTAATTGCTCGTAGGCCATAAACTGGAGCGCTCCGTGACTAACCCCAAGCAGTGCAGGCAAGAGGCCGCGGTAGAAGCCAGCGACACCTTCGGACCGAAAGATCTGCAGAGCTCCAGATGTGAAAGAAGGGTATGCTCCGGGCGTTCGCGATCCGGTAGACAGCATACGCGTCTTTATTACCCATATAGGGTTTGTGAAGATAGCTGTAAGAAGACCTGTAGTTACACAAATCAGAAATTGCACAAAAAAAAGAAAGAGCGACGAATTTGACACTCGTCGGGCATACCAGCCGTTCCCGACGCAATGAAATAGTCTGAAGAAGTAAGATGGGCTCTTCCAGGGTCGCGGAATCCATGCATTATGTCCTTGATATTGCTGTAGAACAGAAAATACAGCCCCCAACTAGTCGAGTTCCCTATGACGTTAGGGGTCAATCCCCTGTAGAATGCAATGATACCGCCTTCATTTTGGTATATCTCTCGGACTACACGGAGGGAACCGCCAATTCGAGAAGATAGTCGATCCACTGAAGCAAGCATGGAAACACATTAACCAATCAGTTTCTATAGTGAATTCTATTTGTGAAGAGGGTATTATTCTGTACCTTGCAGTCGAGTCTTGATCAGGTCCAACGGATGTAGGCAAACGGTAGAGACAACTCCTGCCGTGAACCCCGCTATGGTCTCAACCCAGGATGACGCAGTAACATTTTTGTCGGTCATGGACCTTGACACTTCCACAATAGCTGTGGACAAGGATTTTGAACTTCAGGCTAAGAAAAAGGAACGTTCCGCAAAAGTTCCAATAATGAAGCGTGTGTTGAGGTTTTCAGCGGTTTGTGACGGCAGAATGGCCAAGGCCAGCCGTTGGTTTTTAACCTTAGGTGGGGATATGGCTAAGTCAAATGGATGTCAGGTCTGTGTATCAAACGGATAAGTGCCTACTGACTTCCAGTGTCGCATTCGGCAACCAGAGCTAAGCAAAAAGACACACTGTATTAGAGAGGCGCTGAACATTATTGGGACGTTTCATCTTTGTGCTGCCGGAATGAAAGCCGGCCCCATGATTCCACATGTGTTTTTGACCTAATACTGCATACACATCGATAAATCATCCTGGAGATGGAGAAGATGATTTTGCATGAATTAAGTAAGATTCTAATCTAACTTGCGTTTCATGTCATAGATAGAACGAGACGTAATGTACATGTAATTTGTAAATGCTTCCAAACCCAAATGGGCAGCACACAAGCCGGCTTTTGCTGAATCCCTGCATCGCCCGACGTTGGGTCTCATAGATGGCTAGAGCCGAAATGAATCACTTCATCCATGATGATATAAACGACGCCTTCAGTTATCCTCCATGTCAGTCTTTATGCAAGCGGCGAGAGCAACCTAGTAACGGGGTTAGCAGTCGGCGATGTTTCGATGCAGGATAGTCGAATATTACTTGAACAGCGATGGTCGTGGTTCACTGTAAGTGTATCCTGTTGATGCGTCAATAAAATCCAGGCAATGCGCAACCCGAATGAACAGCATACCGAGGTAGATAATCAAAGGCAGATATCCACTATTGACGGCAAACCGTTAATCATCCTCTACATTCGGGGTCTAACTGCGAGAAGGCTCACTAATGAATAGCGACTCTTGAGATGTCAATAATCTTGGAGATACGCTCCTGAACATTGCAACAGGCGTCAGCAATTTAGTCGAGAAAAATATGTGTATAAGATCCATGCCAACCTTGGTTTCCTCCGAAAACTGGACCATCCTGAAGGCGATCTGCAGTAACAAGGGAATCCTAGAATTTTGCTACCGAATAGCGAATAATAAATATATTTGAGATGGTAATATGCCAGAGGCCGTGCACGGACAGGTCTATGTGAGCGATGAATGAGTTCTTTGCAGAGGCGGCCAGGATTGGAGTCCCAGAGCTCCGAGCCGAAATCTTTTTCTGGAGCCGCAAGCGCTCGCTGCGGCAAGCTCTAGAGGCGCGAACGAATGCCTGCCCGAGCTCCCCTGGACATCACAACCTCACGATCTTCGCACAGCACACCCTTGTTATCACCGCAGCTCTTGGTGCCACCCAGTTGTCTGCAATTTCTTGCTTCCTGTGCGTGAGCTCCTGCTATCAATATCTGTCAATTCTATATCCCCTCTTAATCTCTACCCGTCTTCTATGCTCTCGGCGCCATGTCCGGCGCAAGACACTGGTATGTTCAGCTCCTAAGCGAGGCACACGTCAATTCAGCCAAGACTGATGCTGACCGCGCTTTTTTTAGGGAGCAAGATAAAGAAGCCACGGTCTATATTGGAAATCTCGATGAACGAGTTACAGATAGCCTGGTATGGGAGCTGATGTTGCAGGCCGGGCGCATCGTTAACGTTCATCTGCCCAAAGATCGAGTTACCCAGACACATCAGGGGTATGGGTTTGTGGAGTTTATCAGCGAGGAAGATGCCGAATATGCTGCGCGGATAATGAACGGAATTCGCCTGTATGGCAAGCCGATACGCGTAAATAAGGCCTCTGCGGACAAGCAGAAGACGGTCGAGATCGGTGCAGAGCTATTTGTCGGGAATCTCGACCCTATGGTTACGGAACAGATGCTCTACGACACCTTCAGCCGTTTTGGAACTCTGCTCTCCATCCCCAAGGTGCGTCCAGTCAGAGTTGCTACTAGTAGTCTTACGTAGGCCACTAACTAGATTGCAGATTGCCCGAGATGAGTCGAATCTATCAAAAGGCTATGGGTTTGTGTCATTTGCCGACTTCGAGTCTTCGGACGCTGCGATAGCCAACATGAACGGCCAATATCTCATGAATAAGGAAATCTCGGTGCAATACGCATACAAGAAAGACGGTAAGGGTGAAAGGCATGGAGATGCAGCGGAACGGATGCTGGCTGCACAGGCTCGTAAACATAACGTTCATCCGCAGCCGCAACCGCTTCCCCCACAATTCCTAGGCGGAGGAGCCCCCATGATGCCATCAGGGGTAGGGAATAATGATGGCGCTCGTCCTTTCAGCGGTCCGCCAGATTTCGGTGCAGGAAGAGCTGCTGTTCCCAGTGGCGGTTACCAAAATGTGCCACCTGCGCAGCAAAACCGGCCGGCTCCTCCTCCGCAATCCCTCGCTGCTCCTCCCCCTGGTCTGCCTGCACGACCACCTCCTTCTCAGGCTGGCTATGGGGGTCCGCAGGGCTTCATGCCTCCAAGTTTCAGCAATGCCGGTCAGCAGCCTGCCTTCCCACCCCAAGGAGCTCCGCCGCCGAGATTTGGTCCTGCTAGCTTCGGGCCTCCTGGAGGGGCATCCGCTCCCCCTCCACCACTGCCACCAGGCTTCCAACAATCAGGATACGGCAGAGGTCGCTGAAGACGTTAACTTCCAGAGAAGATGTACTTGGATATCTCTTATGCGCACTCGCGGCCTATGACCAACCATGACTCTCCGAAAGCGATCTTCAGGGTAGGTAGAAATCGTGCCGAGCACGTCAAGAGGACGTCGGTACGGGCGGGAACGGTCGGTCACTTGATATCCAGAAAGAGTGCGAAAACGAGCGCGGAGGCAAGGATAGCAAGATGGAACGTGTACGACTAAGGAAAGAGAGATGTATGTTCGAAGTTACGCAAATAGCGCTCCATGGATGTATAATAGATTAATCGGAAAACGCGAAATGCTCAGGTATGACAGCCGATCGCAAAAGGACCAAATTTAATCAGAATCAGAAAAATCAAAAAGGAAAAAGCGTTGTGCAGTGGATATTGTTGCTCACGTAATCCAATGAAAGGGCAATAGTCACGAACGTTGTGCGGGCAGACTTCGATATTAGCCATGTCATCTCCAAGCCCAGACATGCGTTGGAGACAGTGCCGTCGAAAGAATCAATCTTCCACTCGAATGCGAAATCGATACTCGTGCCATACGGAAAACGACGGCAAGAGAGACCGATCGTTGGAACAAGCTACCTAGATCATGAAAAAGAGACAAACTTTGGATCCCTGGGACGACCATCCGGACCGATGTTGTTCTTAGCAAACCGCTGCTCTGTATATATCCGGCGGGCTTCATCAAAGCCAACACCCCGGCTCTTCATGATCTTCTGGATCGCACGCTTGGCTCTCTGATCCAACCCCGCCCTCGAGTCGCCTTCTGCGACGTTAGCGGAAAGGTCAAAGTCTGAAGAAGTGAATCCAGCTTCAATATCGCCGGCGAAGCTTGACGGCAGACGATGATAGAGATAGTCAGGCACTGGGACGAGCGGGATCCATCGTGACCGGGTCAAATACAGTGCTTCAGGCTGTCAGACCAGGACAGACGCAACCTCCCAGGACAGAAGGACTTACCGGTACCACAGACAAGGACGAAGAGGGTAAGAAAATAGAGGTAGTAGCCCATGATTGATGGCTTTGTGTAGTTTGGTAGTAGACAGATACCTGTGATTGCAAGTTCGCATGAAAGGGTGATTGTGGTGAAGACGTAATCAGATATGGGTGATGTACGCGCCGCAGTGGGGGATTCAATGGATGTTCTATGCCATCCTAGAGTAGAAGGAATGTGGACTACGAGTGCTGGTCGGGCAGAGAACTGCCACGACACAGCCCCAGATGCATAAGAGAATGGGAGGCGGGGAGGAACGTAGGTGTAGATGGGCAGGTAACAAGATACCTCCTAGGCAGGGAGGTGCAGCGCTAACAGCAGTCCGTACGGCGTAGTTTGAGAGGCTCAGACGTTCCTACGCTGCTGGAAGTCGCCTTGTAGCAGCCTAAAAAGCAAGGCATCAGCTAGCCCCGCCTTTGCCGGCGCCTAGTCTCAAAGCAGCCCGCTTAGCGAGTCACCTAGGGCAGCGACCCCGGCAGCCGTTCTTGGCGCTGGCACACACAATTCTCGCGAAGGATACAACGTTCACCACCAAGCACGACTCTTGCTGCGCTCATCATCCTCTCCTTGTGACCTCAGGACGAGAACCTTCTCACCATGGCTGCCGAAAGACCCAATGTCTCCAGCGACCTGATCTGGGAGATTACCCGTACGTTTCCTCTACATACATTTCCCCTACAAGGACTCCCCGCAAGGAAGTGACGCACGTCCATAGCTATCCATCTGCCGACCTTCTTCACATCGTACCATTCAGCTGGACTGTTGAAGGCACGCTAATAATTCTGCTTTCCACGTTCAGGCCCGCAGAATGCCTTCTTGGTCAAGCGCAAGACTGCTGGCGGTGTCCAGTTCTCCCGTGATCCTCTCAATCTGGTCAACAAGCACTCGCGCAAGGTACGGGGAGACTCGCCCCTAGCTCTGAGCTCGGCCTGGATGTTAACAGCGGATTTCTTGTGCTCGTTTTAGTACGCCGGTTTTGTCAACGACAAGGTATCTTGAGTCTCTGCGCAGATTGAAAACATCGGACCCATTCTCACCCGCGCTGCAGGCCATCGGGGTGCAGCCCACTGCCAATGGCGGCGTCGTCATGATCTCCAAGAGACCCGGCAACCCAAACCGCCCTGCCCAGAACACGGTCACTGTCACCTGGAACCCCAACGCCTCCAACCGCAAGTGAGTACTAGAATCCATTTGGTGAAAGTGGCAGGCCGAAGTTTTCGGGGAACCGGCACTCGCAGATAGAATCACAGCAGACCGCGCTGACTAGAGGGGACTCTGTGCAGGATCTACAAGGCCGTCGCCAGCAACACCGCCAAGAACGGCTATCGTGCTGACCTTCGCGCGGAGGCTGTTGCCCGTGCCAGCGCCATCCGTCTGTCGCAGCGGCCAAAGAAGGACGCTCCTCCAGCGAAGCTGAGGGGGGCGAAGGCAAGGAAGGCTGCTGAGAAGGCATCCGCGTAGAAATACCTGGATGCGGCAGCCTGAGGATGTGGGAGATTGTTGAGAGGGGGCGCAGAGAAAGGAGCGCCATGCTGGCAGGGTTCTGTTTACAAATGTCGCAGGAGAAAGGTAGCCGTCTTTCTGATGCAGCAGCGTTGCTATCGGGCACTGCTTTGCCCAAGCACTATAGATGTCCGTAGGAGAAACTTCTGAATTCCTTCCACGGCAAAAAAGTAAATAATATACCAGACTTTGTTGACTTGCGACCTTTTTCTGTTTCTGAGTTTGACTTCCGCTCTTCCTGTGCCCATGCCTCGGAGCCGTGGAAAGGCCGTCAGCCGGGCCGAACCAGATCAGCCGGGCGTCAAGACGGTAGGACACCCGGGGTGCTTTCCGTACATTTGCCGTAGAGCTGCACCGCACCCGCCTTTTCCCGACAACATGATGGGTCGAAGGGCAGAGCCGGACGTGGCAATGGGAAAGAGACGAGAATTGCCAGGGCGGATGACGGTTGCCTGGGGGGTCCAGCCATGCGCGTTCGCCCGCCGTGCCCTCGGCCCCTCCCCCTCAACCCCGCAGAGTCCGGCGACCTTCCACTGGTCCGTCCGGCACCTGGCCGTCTCCGTAACATGCGCCTGCCATCCTTGTCCCGCGGTTGAAACGTCCAAGGTACAGTACCTTGACTTTCTCTTGACCTTCCCTTGCCCCTCCTTCTCTTCCTCCTCCTCTTCCTCCAGTCCCCAGTCTTCCCCTTCACTACCCTTTCTTCACCACCAACCGGACCAACCTATTGGCTCCAGTGAACACAGTCGATCCTCAAAACTGGCCCAACAGTCATAATCCTCCATCATGGTGAAAGCAGGTCTGTTGATCCAGCCCGAGCATCCAGTACCCCCTTGACCGTCTGGTTCTTGCTGATCTTCTGATAGCTATCCTCGGAGCTTCTGGCGGCATTGGCCAGGTCTGTTGTGTTCCCTTTCTCTCCCCGACCAAGTCGCGCTTTTTCCGATTTGATATCTAACCATGATCTATCATCTAGCCCCTTTCTCTTCTGTTCAAGATCAGCCCCTTGGTTGACGAGCTCGCCCTCTACGATGTCGTCAACACTCCTGGCGTGGCTACCGATCTCTCACACATCTCCTCGATTGCTGTGCGGGTCCTCCTGTATTTCCCCGTGTAATGCTCTGACTCTGACATATGGGCAGAAAGTTTCGGGTTACTTGCCAAAGGATGACGGGTTGAAACACGCTCTGACCGGCGCCGACATCGTCATCATTCCCGCCGGAATCCCTCGTTAGTCCCCCCTCCTCCCCCCTCCCCCTTCCCCGTTACACACAAGCCCGCTCATCCCGACAACTCCATTGAATAGGCAAGCCGGGCATGACTCGAGACGACCTTTTCAAGGTCAATGCGGGAATTGTGCAGAGCCTGGTCAAGGGCATCGCAGACTACTGCCCTAAGGCGTTCATACTGATCATCTCAAACCCTGTTAACTCTACTGTCCCCATCGCTGCGGAGGTCCTCAAAGCGGCTGGCGTATTCGAACCTAAGCGTCTTTTCGGTGTCACTACGTTGGATGTTGTCCGTGCCGAGACCTTTGTTCAGGAATTCAGTGGTCAGAAAGATCCATCCAAGACGACTGTTCCAGTAATTGGCGGACACTCCGGAGATACGATTGTGCCTCTATTTAGCCAAACCAAGCCAGCTGTTCAAATCCCGGCAGACAAATACGATGCCCTCGTGAACCGTAAGTCGGTCGGGAGAAAGAATGACGTTAGGCCTCTCGCTGACAATCAACAGGCGTTCAGTACGGCGGCGACGAGGTCGTCAAAGCCAAGGACGGCGCCGGCTCTGCCACACTGTCTATGGCGTGGGCTGGCTTCAGGTCTGCATTATCTGTTTTCCAGAAAAGGAGTCGTGGAGAGCTAACTGCAAGCAGATTCGCTGAAAGTGTTATCAAGGCTATGAAAGGCGAAAAAGGCATCGTCGAGCCTACCTTCGTCTATTTGCCCGGCATCGCGGGCGGCGACGCCATCGCCAAGGAAACTGGCGTTGACTTCTTTTCGATTCCGGTGGAGCTTGGAGTAAGTAGAAATACTCAACAACTTTTTCGTCTTCCACATAGAAAGCTAACGCTATGTACAGCCCGCTGGCGCGGAGAAAGCTATCAACATCCTTGGAGAAGTCACTGAGCAGGAGAAGAAACTGCTTGAAGTCTGCACCAAGGGTCTGAAGGGCAACATTGAGAAGGGCATCGACTTTGTCAAGAACCCCCCACCAAAGTAAAGACCATTCCCGCCTGCTGTCATTTCCAGGGCTTTTCCTTGCATTTCGGTAACTTTCTTTCATTCTTTTCTCCTTTGCACTGTGATCCGTCTTCGACGGACAGCTTCCGGAGCGTCGAGCTTGATCCACAGACTTGAAAGACCCCTGCTAATCATTGGTACCCTGGAAAGATAGGCTTTGATGCGTGTGAGAACACTTTAGACGATAAGCGACGTAGCGATGAGTTGCTTCCGTCGATCTTCTGAATGCAACGTAGAGATATGCGCAGAAAGAGACGAAATAAAGGATTCCCTCTTCATACCTGCTTGTTCAGATCTCCGAAGGCTGTGTAAAATGCAACCGCCCTCGCCAGTTTGTAGAGCATCAGCATCGACATGGAACAGAGATCCTGTAGTATTCCATACATATCTCTTCGTAAGGGTCCGAGGGCTGCGTTTCAAGTGAAATAGAGCCTTCTTAAGGTCCTCTCTCAAGGTTTTGGCTGTACCGTTTTTATCTGGAACGTCGCTCCGGGGAGGTCAGACGTCTCAGCTTGTACTGTAGCATTGATACCCATCCTTGCCAGTCCTCCACGTATCACGCCACATGGGAACCACAGATACTACTCTTATGGTCAGATATACGGTAGAAGTCAAAGAAGTCAACTGTCAGATGCATTATCTTACAGCTTGTGCCCTTGCGACAGCGTCGCTACGCACCGACATACTCATCCTTGCGAACGGTCGAAATGAATTATCGGTCAGGACATAGACGCCCTGTGAATTCAACAGACATTAGCCTCAATCAATTCAAGCTACATATTTAAGACATTGCCCCAATTTTGGAAAAGTGGTATCGGCGAAAATTGGGCGCTTGTCCTCACCCTGTGGTTCGTTTTTAGATTATCAACTTGCTTTCTGAAGAGAATCGTCCATAGATCCTTGCAGAGAAATTTTATCACATCGAGGTTATCCGTGAACCGAGGACGATCTCTAGAGAATCTATTAAACGTTATATCTCAAGTCAGCCACTACACTCAGACTAGATCCTTAACCGAGCAATTCGCCGTCTTTCAGCTCTGAGCCTGCACCCCAGATCGACTCTCACTTGGGAAAAGAGAGTCCCCTCCCAATGCCTGAAAAGCTGCTGGATCCCATACGCGCTCACCTCTCTGCAAGTCCCTGCCCTACTCTATACCCCAACGACTCCAGGCGGTAGTAGGTCGCCTCCCTTTGCTCCTCTTCGTCCAGTTTTTCGTCGGGGGCCGAGAGCTCCTGTGCCAACCGCTCCGCCATAGGCACAAGCTCTATAAGAAGAAAATCAAGGCACGACGCACTGAGGAATCGTGCATGAGGATCTGAAGCGCTGTATGGTGGCACGGGCGTGTCGAAGGACATTGCGAAGAGGAGAGTTGCCGCAAGAGGGAACTGCCACGGTTTTGGTACGGTAATTTAAAGCATAGAGAAATTTTAGACCCCTTTGATCCTTGAGCTGGTGCGTCACGGCGTCACGATTGAGAGAGATGTTTGGTTTGCTCATCGATGTGCGCCAACTGGCTGGATTCCGCTGTCCAGAAGTCAGGAGTCAGACTTCCCCGGCACGGAGATTATTCCGCCCAGCCTGAAATGGAGTACGTAGTTACTAACCTTCACACCTACAGGCTAAAGCCAACACAGAAGGCACTATAGTATACATTTACACTTCAGGAGTGAAATTTATATGTATAATAATTGAATATTATTTAAGGTGTGGTGATAGCTATTTGCTCATGCATCATGTGCATGTCTGTAAAACTGCTAAAAACATTCCTTAACCTTCCCAATGACAGTTTCTGGAAGGATAATAATTACAATTCATTGTAAACATCATAGACCGATAAATAGATCTCCATTTCTGTGTAAGGCCCAGTCGGTTTTTTTTCCCATCCATACGCAACAACATTGAAAAATTGCAGACCGTGTCCCAAATACGATTCCATCCAACGCCAGATCCCGACTACACCAAACTCCGTGCAAATTCTGCATAGTATGAGATCATGCATCATAATAGAAAGTAGCTTGACTATTGGATCCAGAACCATTTTGACTGGAAAGGTTTAAGCTGGTACCATTTAGAGGGTTACCATCCGATGAGTTAGGAAACCTCTGAGAACAGAGCCGATCTGGGAGATTGAAAACTGCCCGTTTCGCCGGTCTAGATTGGGTATCTTCATCGTCACTGGCGGTCAGATCGATAACCTGAACCGCATGTCGTTTGTTGGTCGACTGACGTGCAACAGGGGAGACTGTCGAAGGCTCGCGCGACTGAACAGGTGTCCGTTGCAGCGCAATATGTGCAGGAAGAGGCTCCTGTTTTAAAGACGGTATACCGGGCTCTTTAAGCTCTATCAGGTCGTCATCTTCGCCTGGATTAGTAGTAGCGCCGCCCATCCTTGACGATTCTTCGCGATTAGGGGTGGACCATTTGCCATCAGGCTCTATAATAACTTGTTCAACTTCAGAAGGCGTAGATCGAAGTATCTCGTCCACATATCTGGCTAGTCAGATAGGGATACATGACGACGAAAGGAGGGGACTCACTGATCAATCTGCAGAGATTCAAAGCCGGCGGCCTTGCTACAAACAGGACATGTCCAAGTCGGCAACTGCTCTTGCAGTTGAAGAAAGGATGATGCATCAAAGCATTGGTTATGTGAGCATATGACGGATCGGCATGGGACCTCAATTCGCACTGTGGATAAAGGGCACTTCAATGACATAACACTCGAAGTGGTAACAATGTCTGCATCTTCAGCCCTACTTCTCACTAATAAAGGTCAGATATCGCATCATAAAACGGTCTGGCTGTGAGCATACTCTCTCGCAACACCTGCTCCTTGGAGATCGTCTTTCTTGCTTTCAACTCTGCCACAAGCTCCTCGACTGGATGTCGCTGAACAAGGTTGACGAGGACAAAAAATTTCTGCAGATGGCATTAGTAACACCGGAAATACTTGACAACAGATTTACTTGGGAGCCCATTTAAGCTACTGGTTCATGCTTGCCTTCTGCGTAAGAGCATATGTCATAACGATATGGTTTGGATACCCTGGCTTCTTACGAATATAACTAGTCACATCTGCTGGCCTGGTTGAACCTGGCTTATTCTTAAGACCCCTGAGATTAGCCTTAACTTCATCAAGATTCGCCTTGAGCTCGACCTGGTGAGGGAAGGCAATATCCGACTTGGTATATTGGTTGAGACCAGTGTCTGCGGCGCAGTAAACCATTACCCGAATATTCGGGTCACTTTGGAGCCTTGCAGCAACTGTTGGAGTAAGAACAACTTTGAGCTCCACGCTGTCTCTAGTGTGTTCGCGTACTTCACACGTTTTAGCATTCTCATAAGCACAACGCGCCCTCTAGGAAATGAGTTCACACCTTTACATTCCACAACCGGCGTAAGCGGCTCAAGAATAGTGTAGAATGGACTGTCTTTAAAAGTGAGGCGACCTGGAGTGTACTGAGCCATGCAATCCAATGAGAAGAATTGACAGGGCTGACCTGGACACATACCAGTCGGAAATGGTTGAGACGGCATCGTGACATCGAGAGAAGACGGTTTGCTTTGGGTCGAGAGAGACTGTTGGGCAGAGTGAGAATTATACTGGTGTCTGGAGGGTGACTGTGTTGGTGTTGGAGGTATCGACCGCTGGGCTGTGGCATAGATAAACTTCTTGAGCCGATCGTAACGCTCGGTGTGTCCCCCTTTTATAAGTCTCTCAATATCTGTTTTGTCGCATGACGCGAAAAGTCAGCAAGCTTTCAACCATCTCCACGAAAACTAGCAAGTAGAAGAGGAAACACCAGTGGATCAAATAAAAGGCAAGGACGAGAGAAAGCTGGGTTGATATGACGAACAGTCAATAATGCGGAGCTGCAGCGAAACCTTGACTCCAGAGACGGCAAGGTTTTCGCTCCTCAATATATCTTTTAGCTGCGCATTTGTCAGCGTCTTTACCAAGGCAATAACGCTCTGGGAATCGGAAGCCTGTCCCGCAGATGCCATGTTTCAAAAAGCCGGAAGAGATAACAGAAGTAGAGATCTTGAGAACCGCCAACTCCCGTCAGGATAAGTAATAGCTCGAGATAGCAGTTTTGCGTGAAATGAGCTTGTGCAGGAACATTTCAGAGCTCTTTTCCCGGGAGATGATCCAGGAGCCGACAATAAAGAGCGAGCCAGACCTCTGTTGTGCTGCTTCTGCCCATGTGAAAGACTTGTGATGGGTTGGTTAGGCTGTCGCTGATATGATGACATAAGACAATTCACCCAGCCAGGATCCGACAGGCGCACTCCATGCATTGCCCCAGTTCCCTAAAAGGACAAAAATTGTGAAGTGCTGGATAACATCGCATCTCACCCAACTAGCGGTATTATCTTTATTATTCACAACCGCAACACTGACAAGTCTATTCTCTTCAAATACACACAATGGCCAAAGGCCTGCGCTCAAGCGTGCGGAAACGCAACAAGGCCAAGCTTCGAGCCACCGTCTTTGGACCCGCTGCAGATGCGCGGACCGCGAGGCTCTCTGCGAAGCTACAAGAACTGGCTTCTCAGCCACGGCCGAAAAAGTCAGAAACAGCCGATATGGAGTCGAATGGTGCTGGTACGTCCGTCAGAATCGTAGCACAAGTCTCTACGCTGGTTAAATGTCGAGCAAGTATCTCATTTTTTGCCTAGATGACCAAGGTGAAATCGGAACGCAGACAAAAGATGCACAACGTGACGGAGGTAGGTCTTCACAATTGCCATTGCTGAAATGATCACAATTCTAAATTTGCCGATCATCCTCTTTCTGAAGACATTGCCGAACAGTGTCGCTAACATGTCTTTTCACAGACATGGACATCGATGGAGGAGCTGCCAAAGTGACTACAGGAGGCGGTTCTAGTCAACGGAACCGTATTCGAAAGCGCAGGCAAAAGAAGAGCAGCTCCTCAATAGTTTTCGCGAAATACCCACAAAAGTTGAGAAGGATGTCAAAGAAGAGGTAAAGCAGACAGAGATATCTTTTTTAACCTATCACAGTGTCATAGATACATAAGAAAGAGGTTTATATCATTCTGGGGACTGGCTGTTACACTTTCCATCGTCCAAAGTAATTCACGGGCTCAAATGTATACGCTAAATAGGATTTTTTTTTGATTTCCTCCGGTTCACCATTGGCCAAAATTGGGTCCGTGAATTGGCAAGGTACATTAATAAGAGGACTTCCCAGCATTTTGAGGGCAACGATAGAGAAGGATTCCACCTTGTAGATCAATATTTATTAAACAACAGCAGTAAGATTTGAAAATAGTAGATAGGGTAGGACCTCGACGGATTCATGGCATATATCTTACTTCCTATATAGTTACCTCTAAAGGAAGGCGGTGTGTCGATACAGTACTCAGGCCCTGCCCAGCCGTTTGGAGCTCATCACCAAACGGTTTGTTCGCTGTTGACGGATGGTTCATCTTTAGTAGTGATGAGTTAACTCATCCGCGACATGGCCGCTCCAATCCCCCATAGGCTGATTTATCGTTGTTCCCCTTCAGGTACTGCAGATCCGTTATACCATCTGCTGATGTCATTGAACAGAGCTGTCTCAATAGATCAATCAAGGACAGAATGGCCGCTTCATCTAAGCTCGAGATTTTGATCGCCAATCTCCTGATACCGGTCGCCTTAGTCATATTCTCTTCTGGATTTTTCCCTTACAAGCCTTTTCTTCCTGGCCTGGCAACGTTCAATGAGTCCAGCATCAGTACTAGACCACCAGCAGTCTTTGACAGGATTATATTCATGGTGGTTGATGCATTACGAAGGTTCTGCGCTCTCACTACCATTGATCACTGGAAGTCCCATATTAACGGTAGACTCAGTGATTTCGTCTATTCAAATAACTCAGGCTTCTTGTTCACCCAAAGGTCGGTTACAAACTCACTGACTGAATATCTCATCACAAGCATGAGCCTAACTGTAACAGCTTGATTCGATCAGGCGCCGCGCTTCCGTTTACGGCCCATGCTAGTTCTCCAACAGTCACTATGCCTCGTGTGAAGGCGATCACTACGGGTTCAGTCCCATCCTTCCTAGATGCAATTCTGAATATTGCCGAGTCAGACACCACCTCGACCCTTGCCCACCAAGATTCATGGTTGGCCCAGCTGAAGGCTAAAGGAGCGGGACGGCTTATCATGTTTGGAGATGACACTTGGCTAAAGCTGTTTCCTGGGATGTTTGACAGATCGGATGGAACTACGAGCTTCTTCGTGTCGGTTAGTGTATTTGAACCCTATAGCAAACCTTCTGTAGCTGTCTTGCTAAGTCTTATTACTCCAGGATTTTGTAGAAGTAGATAATAACGTGACACGCCATGTTCCTGAAGAACTCTTGAAGGACGATTGGACTGCTATGATCCTGCATTACCTTGGTCTTGACCATATCGGTCATAAAGCCGGCCCCACGAGGTATGACTCGAATCGGTCTACATATAGGCTTTTTTCGTTTACCTGACCTATATAAAGTCCACATATGATACCAAAGCAACGCGAAATGGATACTGTTGTGGAAAATATATACTCGGCCATGGAAACACAAGGGCATCTTCAATCGGCACTTTTTGTTCTATGCGGGGATCACGGTATGAATGATTCAGGAAACCATGGTGGTTCTTCCGCGGGAGAGACTGCACCTGCCCTTATATTCATATCGCCAAAGTTTCAGGGCAAGCAAATGCACAACGATTCCCCCGTGGAAGCCTCAGAGGAGTTCAGATACTATCGCACTGTTGAACAATCGGATATCACACCGACAGTCGCGGGACTTCTCGGAGTGCCGATTCCTCTGAATAATTTGGGTGTATTCATCCCGGAATTTCTCACGATGTGGGACCATGGTAAGGGATTTCAGCTTTCAATGGGAGCGAAAGATAAGGGACTCTTAAGCTGAATGTGACTGTTTCAGGCTCTGAGAGGGCACATATTCTCTTAGAAAACTCCATGCAGATACTTGAACTTGTCAAGGCGACATTCCCAGGGCATGCGTTCGATACAAGACCACCACCTCATCGATGCAACTCCCCGGCATTGACCCATATTGAGCAGCTCGAGTGTGCTTGGTACGCTGTCTCGAGTCTCCTTGAGGAATCTAAGAATACCAATCACACCCAACCGGAGATCGAACCGGCTCTTCTCCGATTCTCACGAACCGCGCAGAAAGTTATGAGCAGCACTGCTAGCAATTATGACATTGCTAGGCTTTACCTAGGTTCACTTATCGCTTGCATCGCTGTTCTGTTCGCCCTTTCAGCAGCTTATCGTCCAATTTCGAAATCAGGATATCCTGGTGTCTTCTTAGCCATCTGTGTGACGAGCTATAGTGGCATGATGTTCGCAAGTAGCTATGTCGAGGAAGAGCAGCAGTTCTGGTACTGGATTCTGACTGGGTGGACCTTCTATCTACATGTGAAATCGTAAGCGAGCCAGCCTTGGAATTCTACTGCAGCTCTAAGAATTTTGAAAACAGGACAAACTGTCATTCAGCGAGAGTGCCATACGCCAAAATGAGAGCAGTCGTGCTCGCAATACTTTACCGAGTCATGAGACGCTGGAACCAGACCGGCCAGAAGTTTTCAGGTGAACCTGATATTGCACGAGACTTCCTGCTTCATCATCAAGACTTGCTGTGGGTTCTAGTTTTCCTGGCATATTCTGAGACATGCCGGCGAATTGTAATCTGCTTGTACACCTCTGGACAGGCGATACTTTGGAGTTTGATATCTGTCATTGTTACAGGCGTAGCTTTCACCTTCAAGCTGGCCTTTACAGCAGCAGACTCTCCCGAACTTCTTGGCCGTTCCTCGATACTGAGGCCTGTCGGAGATATTCTCTACAGCGTTTCATTAATCACACATGCGAGGCTCGTTTTCTTTGGAATTGCCGCCATTGTGTCATTTTCAGGCTATATGAACTTGAAAAGGAGACGAAGTCCTGTGAAAAGAGGTAATCAGAAACCCTATTTTAACTAACCAGATGCTGACATTTGTGCCATAGGACCACCAAATGTTTTTCACGAAACCTTGACTTTATTTCTTATGACACAGTCGAGGTCGACCAACATCCCGCTGTTCTTGGTTTTTAGAGTGCAGGAGTTCATTCTTGCTTCAATGAGTCTTACCGCTATTGAGGTCACTATCACATCCTTACTCTCTCAGTACATGACATTTTTCGCTTTCGGTGGATCGAACGCCATTTCCTCGATTGACCTCTCGAGCGCTTACAATGGTTTCGCCAGCTATAATGTTATTCCTGTTGGAATTCTAACATTCGTGAGCAACTGGGCTGGTCCAATATGGTGGGTATCTATGACATACCTTCTTCGCTCAAGCTGGAACGGGACGGATAAGCAGAACCATCTGGCCCTTCTGACGTTCCATGTCACAATGGCTTTGTTGTCTGTGATGGTAGCGTGTACGGCCTTAAGAACACATCTCTTCATCTGGACTGTCTTTTCACCCAAATTTCTCTATAGCATTGCATGGGCTGGAGCACATCACATCGTGATAAATGTTTTGGGAGAGGTTCTCTTGTGGCTGTCTTAAGAAACTCCCACTCAGAATCAAAGAGAGCACAATGTACTCGTGTCCATAGTATCTACACAAGCCTCCCGCATTATCAAAGGATGCGCCTGGAGTGAGGAATATCGAAGCCCATATTTTCAAAGTACGGCATTGAAGATATCGTCGATGGCGTTTGCTTTCCGTCGCCTCTTCGAGCTTTCGGTTTCTTCATGTAGTGCGGTTACGCCTGGGACCTGATCCTCGAACTTATGTTTCTTTCTTTTGGAAATCTCGGCAATCTTGATTCTTGGATTAGAATATTCGTGTAGGTTAGATTGGACAGCGGGTACTTGGGAATCACTTGTCCGACGAACGACTTCGCCTAGATCCTCGCTGTTGGCGGTGGCAACCTTAGGCAATGCCGTAGCGTCACCTCCCTCGAACGAATAATCTGAAGCCTCCACTTGGATCCCGATTAATCTTGCAAAGCGAGATAGGACGGCCAGAAGTACGATACCGAGAGTAGAGAATTGTCCGTCTGCTACAACGGTCGAGAACGCACTAGGGGGAAAGTCAGTCGGCGTGGAGAACAAATATGAATTCAATAGCGGAGTTGTAGGGACAAAACGGTTGAAAGAAAGGGTCTTTGGTTGAACATACAAATAACATCTTGGAATTAGGTGCTTCTCAAGATATCTCTCGTACTTGATGAAGTTTTCGTTTTGACCATATCTTTGTTTGTGCTCGAGTGCCAGAAGAATATTAAAAGCTGAGCGTTTTAGCATAGAAAACCATCTCCACCACTTGGATTTCCCATGTTGATTCTTATTTCGATGGAAAATCAGATGGAGCATGGCATGTATGGTGCGAATCTCATCAACGTCCATTTGTGATGAATCAGATGACGCCAGAGAGGCGAAAACAGTTCCCCTTTCTCGAAATGCAAACTTTTTTTTGCTCTATCTTCGGAATTCCGAATATGATAGAAAATAAACGGACAACAGGAATACTTCGCAGGAGAGCTTTGTAGCAGGTCAAGTTGTTTCGAACTTGCATGTAATTCCGGCGAGGTCAAAGGTCCCTGGTGCTCTTTTTGAAAGCTTGGTACGGAAACTACCTCTACGGCATGATCTACAGGACCAGATCTACTAGTAGGAGACTGGGACCTGTGGACCTACCTTACTAATCAGGGTACACCATCCTTGAGACACAAAATTGAAGTTATAACAAATTCACATATTGTAATTATCTAACAGACAAATAGAATCCTCGTTTGCGCCTCAAAGGAATAAGAAGAACTAATTTTTACACAGATGCGGAGTAGAGTGTAGGGCATGAGCCTCATGGTCCACTTCTGAGTAGAACAAGCTATTAGCATAAGGTGTCCCTACCTGGATCCTGCTACAGCACACCGAGTACTCCGTACTGCATACAAGAGTACATCCTCCAGGCTCTACTAGGAGGGTTGTTACCCGAGTTGCGCGAAGGTTCTGTTCTCCGAGCTTTTGCTGAGAGTATGGTTGCAATACCTGCTCCTCCACCTCCTCCTACAACTACATAAGAGAATTCAACGATCTATCTCTATTTCTATCGCCTAGGTGGATTTAAGAAGTTGATTTTCATTACCTATGCAGGTACCTACATACGCACCTACCTATTTTCCTGCCCGGCATAGAAGAAGGCATACCTGCCAGTTAAAGATGGGATAAGAAGCACTAGACTTGGTCATGCATAGGTAAAAGTAAGTTACAATTGGTGTCTCTACATGAGACACAGATTATCTCTGAGAAAGAAAAGAAAAAAGATGCTCAAGACAGCCCTGCTAGGAAGAAGACACCTAGATTCTTTGGAATAGCGCTTCCAAACTGAGTTGAACCCAACTATTAGACTCAATCTGACACACCATAGCCAAGCCGACCAGGGCATAGAATGGCTTCCTGACATGGCTCAAACAGTTTGGCTGCCTCCCAACGTACTTATTGTGATCTAAACGAGAAAACAAAGACATGTAACGCCATCAAATGGAGACAAACAGTGAACCAGCCGTTTGAAGAATTATTCAGCTTAGCGGCTAGGTTCCTTCCCCCAATTATACGAGATTGAAAGTTCGTCAATTCTCGTCATAAATGCATTCGAGCTTCAAGGCTTAGGAAGACCTGGGACCGCATGGAGAGATCTGCGGATCACACCATGACTTCATGGAGGGAAGGGTGCATGGAGCGCTTCTAAAGCCGTTCATTGCAGCCGAACGTCTCGGAGTGCAGGTCCGAACATAGACAATTTCGCGCTCGGCAGCGGTCGTTCCACGATCATACTGAGAACGGCGGCGGCGTTGCTCGTCACGGTACTGCTGACCAACCCGTGGCGCAAATAGACCTAGCAAAAAAAAGAGTCTCTGAGTTAAGAGAGCCGCTAATATGGTATATATTAACCACTCACCAACGTGCTCAGCGTTCTCGACACTGCGACGCATCTTAGAAGGATTGTCTGGTCCAGGGAACCGATCCTCAGTGCCCGCGAGCGGGCCAGTACCAGTATGGAAGATCTGCCAAGATTTAGGAATCTTTTCCTAGCGAACAAACCAAGAAAGAAGTCACCTTTGGACGGAAAGAAGGATGTTCTAGCATCACAGAGCTGTTCCGAAATTTCTGTACCAGGCAATCCTTCCCTTGAATGGCTACGCGCAAAACTCAGAACATGACGCAGGTAGTGCAGGGCGCAATGTAATACTCACTGGCATACGATACCTCCGCTACTTTGTCACTGTTGAAGCAATTCCTTTACATAGCTGTCAGCTGTGGGAGGAAGTATGAATTCCAGATATCACTCGTACCAGGTACGACCAGCTCGCGCGTTGACAAACTAGACGCTGGTTAGTCCACCAGCTCGGGAAAATGGATCATACCAGCTCACATCGATTATGTCGATCGGCTTGTGAGGCGTCAGAATAAGACTTCAAGTACCAATAAGTCATGAGACTCACATCTTCGAAGTTGATGAAAGCATAACCGACGCTAACTCGGCAGTCCTTATTAGCATTGGGGCATGCACTTGCGGGGAAGGCTACCAACTTGCAGTTATTCGCAAAGTCTACATAGTATCATGTTAGCCAGAATTTCCATTTACTTGGGGCTGTCATCTTGGATCATCGTACCAATGCGCAGATACATGAAATCATACTTCCCATGGCTCGTTTCGTCGACAATTTCCTTGAGCATAGCCTAACGAAATCAGACATCTCGCCGGTTTTACCCTGCGTTATAGATTGGATTTACCTGGTCAATTTTGTTTGGAATGTTACGAAGCATGATCTGCACGACCATTATTAGTGGCTAGCATTTTCCATTATGATAATGCAAAGAACGAACCGTGGTGCGGACATCCAGACCACGGCGAATCCGTTCGGTATCGACGAAGTTTTGGTTACTCGAACGTGGATCGGAATAGCGATTGAATTCCCGCCGAGGTGGGAAAACGAGTCTCTCTTCGGACTTCGACAACCAATCCATGAGACCGACGCGTTCACCGCGAGGGACAGTTGAGCGACCAGTAGGGCTCAGTTCAAGATAGGGGCTGTGAGTGATTCCAGCGAACGAAGCAGAAGCGTATAAACGACCATATGGAGTCTTGTGATGAGGAGAGGGCCCTTTCAATGGAGAAGAACCTGCGCAGCGGGCGTCCGAGGGACTCTCCACATCTGGCTTGTAATGTTTTACCTCGAGAATACAGTTCTTGCGGCTTCGGATCAGCTACCAGACAAGGCGTGTCAGAAAAGATGTACTCTAATAACTTACGTCAACAGAAGTTCCGTTGAGAGTGGTTACAGCGTTTTCAGCGTCGCGGGTATCGAAAAATTCAACGTGGAAATCACTGACGTTCTCCTGTCCGGTAGGTAAGGTATTGAAGGTCTTAACATCACCGAATGTTTCTGCCAGATCCTTGACCGAACGAGCAATGGCATTCTCGTCGAGGCTCGGGTTGCGGCTATCGTAATAGACGGAAACGAATATCTGACCCTCAAAGTCCGATGTCTGGCCAGGAATTGAGGTCTCAGAATGCTGTGCGTATTCCTTGGCTGTAAGGGGAAGGACACGCCACTCAGGACGAAGATGCTGTATCTTCTCCATCGCATTCTTTGCCTCACGGCTGTCGGTAAAGGCAACGTAGATCTTACCCTTGGAATTAAGATCGGAAAGTATAGGACCCTTAAGAGTGCCAAACTCGCGACGCTTTTGATGTCAGCAGCATGATATAATAAAGTTATTCAAAAACCACACGAGAAATACTTACATTGAAAAACCCTGCCAAAGTCAAATAGGACAGGCTGGTCGGGACATCTTCAATGACAAAAGCGCGACTGCGTCTGTCACAGTCATACTGGCCGATAGTAATTGGTGATGGAGACAAGCCTTCCTTGACGAATCTCGTTTTCCCGATCGGACCAAAGTCCGACGCATTCTGGTCGGGAAGCTTGATATACTCGTTCCCAAGTGTGTGAGTATCAGGCTCAGAGTTAGCAGCGAGATAGCCCACTCCAGAGATGGTGGAAGCTGAAGGGCAAGCAGAACCGCCACCAGTCACAGGGGCGTTCATACCGACAGGCGTAAAGCTGGACGCTGTTGGCGAGAGCTGGACGCGACCAGAGGAGCCAGGCGGTGCGAGAAATGGATCGGGCCCAGTCCTGAATACAGTTAGCAGGTTTAGAATGAACAGCCAGATGAGACTCTCTAATAATTACGCAGGATAGAATCCGCGAAGGTCCTCGTCATTCCCCGGGGCGTCGATGATGGACTCAGTGTGACCCTTGGATCGCACGTCCTCGGGGGAGAACGCGGTAAGTTTGGTATCCGGGGAACCATGGCGAGATACAGCCCCGTTCGAAGAGTGAGGACTACTGGTTAGGTGGGAAGAATCATTGACCCTCATCCTGCCGGGTGATGATTTGAATCTCCTATAGAGATCGAAAGAACAGTACAAAAGACGAAAGACCGAGGGCCAGTGGCTGTAATCCCACCGCTGGAGCAAATAGGAAGGAAAAGGCAGGCTGAGATATACTCAACAGACGATAGAGTAATTCCTGACTGAAAACGAGAAGAAAAGCGATGTTCTTGGAGCAACTGAAGGAGTAGGCGAAAAGAAGAATGAAGAGGGGAGAGAAAGGAGAGACTCCAAGAAAAGTTGTTTATGTCAGGAAACACATGGAAACTGGGAAGAGTGAGCAAGTGAGAGAAGAAGCCTGGGACCAGACGCCGCCGTTACGTTGCACTGTTACGTGAGCCAGGCAGCGGTCACATCCACTGTCCCAGTCTGTGAGTCCAGAGCGGAGCGGGGTGAAGGCGATGGGCTGCCCAGTGACTGGGAGGGGAGGGAAACGGACAGTCTACATCTGCAAAGCAGAGTTGACAGTGCTCCTTGTCTTCACTTCTGAAGCAAGAGGTCAGAAAGAAGAGGCCCGGTTGATGCCGCAATAGAATCTGCTCTTAGTCAAGCTAAGCAACGGTTTCTTAGGCATATAAGGATGTATAAACAGGTATTTCTTGCAGTTTCAATAGAGCCCTATATCGCAGAATATGTCCTGGTCCATACCTGGACATATCTAGAAATGCAGACCACACTCCACAAGACAGGCTTCCAACTTCCACACCCGCTCTGCTAACCTTAAGGTCTCATACACCAAAGCAGGTATCAATGGTTAATCACACAGGTCAAGCACACCAGAACATCAGGCATAATAATTAGACAACACCCACTGCTGTAATGTAACATTACAAACAACTGAGTATGAAACAGAAAAATAGGATTCCATTGAGCTGTAGTCAAGCTTACTTTCTTTTGAAACCCTTCTGGAGTGTAATAAATTGCATGACAGAAAGAGGGTATCGTAAGACTATCAATGGTTCTCATAAGGGAAATGACAATCACTTCTGCACGTAGAAGGGGTATCAGAAGGAACAAGGAAAGTATGACTAAAAAGTAACACGGAAAAAGCAAAGCCTTAGATTAGATGGGTGCCATCAGGAGAAGCATGAAGTGTGGAGCTGGGAGCCTCAATTTCTTGTACGGATAGGCTGCAGTTGACGGCTGCCGAATTAGAAGTCAAAGTGGGAGCAAGGCATTTGAGGTTTGAATAAATTTCACAAGGACAATCGAAGACCGTGGTGTTCGTTGTTGAGTTGCTTCCTTTCCTTCCTGGTTCGCAGGCTGGTTAGGAAGGTGGAATGATGAAATCCCCAGGCCTCTAGATCTCCGTGTACTGTGGGTATTTCAATAGCCTCAAAGGCACCAAGGCAGAAATAAAACTGCACCGGCATTTTTTGGTCATGCTGTACTGTACCTACTACTCCGTACTCCGTACACTGACTGGCTAAGGTGGAAGTGCTTAGTGTCACGCTAGCTCCTTACCTACCTCCCTTAGTAGGTTACATAAGTGTGCCCTGTCCTTAATAATAATTGCCTAACAACAACATGCAACCAGCCTACTCCGTGCCCCGTACGGAGTAAAGAGCGATGGTTATTTACTAATCGTTTATCAGGCAGTTAGACTTACCTACCTGCGCAAGGCACCTAGGTAATTATCATTTTCAGGGTTATTTCTTGGATTTTAACTTTGAAAGCCCATTCTGTTATTTGACGTCCCCTTGGTTCCTCTTGCCGCCACCGGAACCAACTCTACGGAGTACCATTTCCAAGCAACTGGCTCAGCCCTGGAGGCCACCTATGCACTACGCGGTTGAATCAAATTGGAAACTGATAATCTGATTCCTCTCTGATTGGTCGATCATTGCAGTACAGTAGAAATCGGATCATCGAGCTTCATTGCCGTCCTATCGGCACCGCCTTTTCTCCTGACCTCTTTTTCAATACGCAATAGTTTTCAAAATGCCTTCCGCAGTTCCTGTTCGCAACGACCCTTCATATGTCCTAAACCAGGTCAGTAGCAGGCGATTTTCTCTGGCAATGTGGTGTCAAAATCTAACTGCTTGCTTTGATACAGATTATCATCTCGCCGTCCGATACAGACTACCTTGACCAATTAATCCCTTCCATTCGAGATTATAGCTATGGAAATCGTACCTCGCAACTGCTACAATCGTTATCGAAGTTTGCAGAAGAGAAGGAAGCCGAGATAGAGAGTATGTGTAGTACGAATCACCAGGAGTTCGTCACCTCAGTCAACCAGCTTCTTCGTATCCGGGAAGGGACCGTCAGTTTGACCTCAGAGATACTGGACCTCAATCAGTCCATACAAGCGAGTACAGAACGACTAGCCGAGCAGAAGAAGGCTTTAGTAGAATCACGAAGACACCGGCAAAACATTGATGAGACATCCCGCGCTCTGCAGGACTGTCTCGAAGTTTTGCGCCTGGCAAATCAGGTGCATGATCTCCTGGCGAAAAAGAATCATTATGCTGCACTGCGAGCTCTCGACGAGTTGCAGAATGTCCATCTGAAGGGTGTGACGCAGTACAAAATCGCTGAAATGATCCAGCGGTCTGTCCCTGCAACACAGAGAGCTATCGCTGAAGCGGTCATGTCAGATTTGAATACATGGCTCTATCGCATTCGTGAGATGTCGCAGTATCTTGGAGAGATAGCGCTCTACCACACAGACCTCCGAAAGACGAGACAGAAAGAGAGAGCAGAAAAGATTCCCTATCTTGGACAATTCAAGCTAAACTCTGCGATTGAGCTTGTTTCGGATGAGCACGAGGAATATGATTTGCTTCAAAATGATGAACTTCAGGTTGACTTCACTCCGCTGTTTGAATGCCTACATATCCACCAGTCGCTTGGTCAGATGGAGAAATTCAGGGTTGAATATGCAAACACGAGAAGACGGCAGAAGGAACTCTTACTTCCGTCATCTATAACCCTCGTCGACGAAGATGGTGCCAGCTTACATACTTTACTTGAGGAGATGACGGGTTTTGCTATCGTGGAACGGTCGACGATGAAAAAGGTCCCGGACTTGAGGTCTCCTGTTGATGTATGTCACAACCCGCCCATCTCTTATCATACTCTCCCTGGATGAGCAGAATCATGCTCACACATGTGGTGCAAATAGGTTGACGAGCTCTGGGATTCAATGTGTCAAACCGCTGTCAGCTTAATCTCTAAAGCACTCCACGAAGTTGATAACGCGGAGAGTCTTTTAAAAATCAAAAATCTCATTGCATTATTTATGCAAGCTATGGACGTGAGTAACTCTCATTCCTAGACCTATGTACAAGAATAAAAACTCACAACCCATTAACAGACATGGAATTTTCCAGTTGGCGTTTTTGACAATCTCCTGTTAACCCTGTTCGAGAAATATGCTGAGCTGCTTAAAAAGCGGTTCAGTGATGATTTCCAGGAAGTGAGATTAGAGTCTTCCTTGTTACGACTTTTGGTACTGATAAATAATGCAGATTGTATCTACAGACGATTACATGCCCATGCCAATCCAGAATCTTGAGGAGTTTGATAAGGTTCTCAACGTCAGTTGGTATACGCCTGAGAAACCACGAGAAGAGCAAGTGTTAGTGTATTACCCTTTTACATACCAGTTCATTCCATGCTAATGTCTTAGTTTCCCTTGCGTACTACCATTCTCGCAAATGTATCCGTTGTGTTGCATCGACATCCGGAATTTCTTGAACCAATTCTATTTCTTTTCCAATGACGATTTCCCGCATCCCGATGTAATCGACGAGACATTGAAGAATGTGAGTGCTCGATTATGGGATACGTTTAACTGCAAGCATTGACAAAGACCAGGCCTTGGATGAACTTCTTTCAGACAAAGTCTGTGAAACTCTTGTCGAACGTCTTAGCTCTCAATATTTGGGCCAGATAGTTCAGATACTCATAAATCTGGAGCATTTCGAGTTAGCCTGCCGGGAACTTGAGGTTCTTCTTGCGGCCGCACGATCACAAAACTCGACAGCAGGGCCGATAACTTTAAACGCAACAGAGAAGTTCAGAAGTAACAAAAAAGCTGCTGAGAAACGTATCTTCGAAGTGGTCAACTCGAAAATCGATGATCTCATTGAAACTGCAGAATACGACTGGATGGCACCTACGCAACCGACAGAGCCCAGTAACTATATGCAGACGCTCACTCGGTTTTTGTCGAATATAATGAACTCGACCTTGCTTGGCCTACCAACAGAAATCAAGGAGCTCATTTATTTCGACGCACTAAGTCATGCTGCCAACATGATCCTTGTATGGGTGCCTCCCATGTGGAGATTGTGCTTATAGAATGCTAACTCGACATTATAGGCGCTGCCCCTTTCTCCAGAGGTCAAAAAAATTAACCCGAATGGGGTTGCAGCGCTAGCGAAGGATGTCGAATATCTTACGAAATTCGTCGACAGCCTTGGTGTGCCGATCCTGCGAGAAAACCTTGATGAGCTCCAGCAGACGGTGCATCTGATGCAGGCAGAGAATACAGATGAATTCTACGACATCTCAATACGGAACAAGAAGTATGGACGTGTAGATGCCATAAATGGTCCTATTTTATTGGAAAAGTACGTCCTGGTGCTCGAAGGAGTTACATGTCTTCGCTAACAATCATCTAGGTTAACACGCACTGTTCAAAGCCCTGCAAAAACGGATAAATTTGCAGCGCTGTCTTCTAGGTTCGGAATGAAATCTTAGGGGAGAACAGCTTATCGGAGTGAAGCGCTTAGAATAACGTATTACTGCTTTTTCGTTCGAGGCTAAAGCAGCCCGAATTGGTAATAATAAGTGTTATTCACCCGACTTGCTAATCTCAGGCCATTAAAACATCGAAATCTTCAAATGCTGCTTCTCGTCAACAACTTCATAATTCCTTTCGCCCATTGCATCAACATCAGCCTCACCGCTATCATGCCTACCGTAGTGAGCTAGGTGATGCGTTGTCGTTTGAGAGCGCTAACCAACTGAACACATCTGCGTCGCTCACTTTTCAGCGGAATGAATTTTGGTTAGTCACTGTGCCAAAATAGAAGGTTCGGGGCAAATCGAATTGCAGATTCGAGACAAAAGATATTCGCATGAGAATAGGTGGAGTCATACCTGTTGCGGCGGTATGTGCGGGTATGCAGCATACATCCCTTCAAACATCTGTGGCTGAGGTTGCCCATATGCCGCAGCTGGATCAGACTGCACCGTTCCAGGGTACATCGCTGGTTGAGGTCGATAATCCTGCTCCTGTGGCATTGCGTGTTGCCCCAACGACCCATAGTCTGGCGGAGCCATGTGATGTTGCGTATGTTGAACGCTAGGCTGAGAAGGCGGGAGTTGACCTGATCCTGTATTGGTGGAAGCCGCGGAAGTCGCGGTAGCCCCAGTGGTCTGGCTGGATCGTTTTGCATGCGATGTGGCCTCCTCACGTGGTACTATATCGATTAGAAAATCGAACATGTCAGACTTGGAGAGGGCTGCCGCAATATCTGACCGCTGGAGAGTCCGTCGCTTGTTGTCTTCGGCATGGATCCACGCTCGCATAGTCAACTCTGTAATGAAGATATCGCATCCCTTGGCAAACAGGATAGGCGCCTCCGCAGAAATCATTTTTACCTCCGGGTCAGCCTTCATCACTTTCTTTATGCGTGCCAGGGGCAGTTGATGGATTTTGTAGTCATGGTTATCCGATTCAAGATGATTAATAGTGTGTTGCCAATATGTGGCCAGGATGTCGCGAGAAGTGCCCGTTAGTCCTTGATTCACCTGGAATTAAGACTGGAATCAGAATCCTTGTCCTCTTTTTATGTCTTTGCTGTCACAATAAATGAAAGATGGGTGTGCATGGTCAAGAAAAGATAGAAAGCTCACATTTGCCCAAGTCCCAGTATATAATTCCGCGACTGGCGCATACCCTTGCGCAGAAAGCTAAAGTTGACATTGTCGTCAGTATCGTGATAGTACCGTCAGATAAAACAAGCGAAACGCAATTTCGCTTTATTCACCGTCTTTAGAGGGTTAAAAAAATATCACGTACCGCTGCGCTCGCACCTGTAAGTGAACAGAAAGTATCAGCATCTATTCGTAATCTTGGCTCTTGTTTAAAGACATTAAACGCCATGAATCAGGGTCTTCCACTAAGAAAAGCAAGGAGAGCAAACCATAATGGCCGCCATTTCTGATATCATAGACAGGTTGCTGTCGGTTCTGCTGTTGTCCAGCGCCTTGCTGAGTTTGTTCCATCGCTCTCTCGACGCCGCACGCGGACACGGTTAAAAAACAAGAAAGGATCACCGCCCCTCCAAGTGGTTAAGCCGAAGAATGCAGGCAGCCGGCAGTAAGTAGAAGGGGGCCAAAGCTGTTGAATCCGATATGATCGCGCGATGGTGTGGTGGTTGACTCGGGCGAGCCCCAGTACTCTGTTCGAGGGGAGGCTACGCGGTGTGCGACGCCGGTGGGCGGGTAGGGACAAAAAACGGACGATAGAAAGTCAAATTAGACGAACAAAAAGCTTTATTGACGACAACGTGATAAGACGAGATCCTGCTGGTGGTTGCACGATGGGAGTACAGGAAGCTAGCAATAACGCGCTGCAGGTGCAAGACACCAACACAGCAAAAGCATGCCAAGTGTTGCTCTGACGTTTGCGGGTATCGGGAGAAGACGGCTCCCGACTGCATGTGAGGTCGGTGGCAAGGGACAAAGAACGGCGGCTCCGTACTATTGTCTACCTTTTTTTCTGCATGTGGATTACACTGGTTATATAGATAGGCGATGATACCTCGCCTCTATAGAATCGGCAGGCGTGTCAGCCAATGAGGGTCTGTAACAGTGCTATACTCATGGTTGAGCAGAGAGAAAGCCGCTGTCGCACTCTAGACGGAGCCTACGCTCCAACAACCTACAGCTTGCCGCAGCCCGCCTGCGAGGTGCGAGAGCAGAAACAGAGAACAGTACCGAGTAGATATTTTGTTCAAGTTCAACAAAATAACTGCAAGATGGTCCTGCTTATGAGATGTTTGTAGCGACGAGGGCAGCTTCCATGAAGGCCAGGTGGCTGCATGGGTGCAAAGTACTCCATACAAAGGTAAGAGTTTTATCGGAAGCCCGTGGGCACACACAGACCGCTACCGATCATCGTACATACTTCAGTAGTTGTTCCCTCTGAAAGCAACGTAGATGCATACTGCTACTACTTGCCTATTTATTCGTACATAATACGTAGTGCATAAGCAACCCAAAAAAAAAAAAAAAAAAAAAAAAAAAAAAAAAAAAAAAAAAAAAAAACTCTGGAGCTCCCAAAACAGTACCCAAAATTGACGCCCATTCAATTGACAAGTGGTGATGTGCCTACTGTGAACTAAGTGAAGATACTAGCAGGACAGTGATCCACTAGAATTGGACTCTATCCTGTGAATTATTAAGACCACCCTTACGCAATAGGCAATGAACATGCCTGCCGATTCATTACTGCATTTGTAGTGGTACCTACGGAGTACCTGGCACCTTCAGGTAGTACTGTGTAGTAGTACCGTGACGGAGTAGTACGGACTTCGGAGTACTAACCTACCTAGGTAGTACCTAGGTAGGATGGGAAGCCCGGGCCAAACCTAAGGTAGTTACTAACTTACTATACCTACTAGTACTCAGGTGACCTCGGGAGGTCGGGCCGTACGTCCCGAAGACGAACTTGCGCTCCACAAGAGAAATTTCTTCTCGGCTACACAAAAGTATTATCATCCGCGAGGCAACCTGGCACATCCCCTAGTTTTCTAATTTTTATTCCCTTTCCGGCAGAGCTTGCAAACTGTCTACATCATCTGTAGCCTTGTCATTTACTTTTTTTGACGCGTTCCATTCAGCAGCAGAACAAGGGCATGTCAATGTCGACTTGTGACATAATTAACGCGCGACAACAGCAAGGCGATGAGGACCTCACAGATGATCAGATTCAGCAGCTCCTACTAGAAGCTGAAGACAGATTGCGGGTTCCTCAATCTGGAGATTCTGAAATACTTGACCGCTCAGAAGCGTCAGGAAATTTCGGTTCTAAGTCTGCGATGTCGGGGTAAGATAATGTATGTACTGGCTCTCTTGAGAGATCTCCGCTTACGGGCCCTTAAAATCCAGAATTCCGAAACTCTCCTCTGTCTATTCCTTGCAACCTTATGTCCGTCAGCAGGATGATGTTGCTACCATCGACTCATCGCGTATCATCCCAGCCCAGAAAGAGCTGTCGAGCGTGCCTCGCCCCGTAGAGGGTGTCACCTCATTGACCTCCAAACGTAAAGTTAGTTCCCCAATTTCCTTGTGTGTTATTTTGCAGGCTGTCATGAGGAAAATTATCCAAACGCGTTAGCGCTCGATGCAGTTATACCAACCCGTTTTGGGTTGCCCTGCATTCATGAGAGTTCTGTCATATTCATAGTTACTCTGAACATCTTTATGCATTCCTCTCCTCTTGGAACAAATCAGGACTATTAGGATCGTTGCTGATGATGAGCACCGCACAGGATAAGCAAACTGCAGGTAGCAATTGGTTCGATCTCCCCAAGACCGAGTTGACCCCAGAGCTCAAGAGAGATCTACAATTACTTCGAATGCGTCCTGTCCTTGATCCCAAGAGACATTACAAGAAAGAGAATGGAAAGGCAAAACCTCCAGAATTTTCTCAAGTTGGGACTGTGATTCAAGGCCCTACTGAATTTTTCAGTGCCCGTATTGCAAAGAAGGACCGCAAAAGCACGTTTGTTGAAGAGACGATGGCTATTGAGCAAGATTCTGGACGCTTTAAAGCTAAGTATATGGAGATCCAAGCCTCAAAAGCGAGTGGTAGGAAAGCCTATTACAAGAACTTGCGCGCAAAGAGGAGTCGGAGACGCCAAGCCAGTTGAAGTATACAGCTCACTTCAAACTACGAATTCTAATCCACACACCTTTGTGACGACTCAGTCACCGGGTTCCAGAAGGCAGGAAAATCATTGTATGGGCGGCATCACTCGCGCTGCCATTGGAGCGTATGATATCAGAGAGCGTGATTTCATTGCTTGTTGCTACGCTCAAAGATATCTGCAATGGCCTGTTCAACCAATCTCTGTTCAAGTCAGCCACCAGATCCTCGATACAGAAGCCGACATAGCTGTCGTCGCGGGCTTACCTGCATGTCAACAGATGCGAGACGCCCGGCTTCCAGAACCTCTTCATGATCGGCTTTTCCTTCTTCCAAAATGATGCCAAGCTCACTTGCAGTGGAGTTTTGAATAAGATGGTCGTCTCCACGCGGGGCTGGAGCAAGAACAGCCTTGTTTGTCACAAGGCTGAGCGCTAGCACTCGAATTCCACAATGCCTGGCGACGACGATTTCCGGCACTGTCGACATGCCAACCAAATCTGCACCCAGTTGCCGTAACATACGGCATTCTGCCCTGGTCTCATAGCTTGCGATTCGTTAGCTAATCATGATCAAGGTTGCGGTCGGGGACTAGCAACCAACCTTGGCCCGCTGACAAAAGCATATACACCCTCATGTAGTCTGCGCTTACTATCAGCAGGCATTACCTTCTTCCATGCATTGTGGACAAAGCGACGCAGATCCAAGTCATAAGCGTCGGAGAGTGGTGGGAAGCGGACTCCGAATTCGTCGGCGTTTGGTCCCCGCAATGGGTGTATTCCCGCCAACCCGGAAAGGAAGATGTGCTATATAAATATGTCAGGTAAAGCTTCCTCAAGTAGGTGAATAGGGAGCGGAATTACATCGTTCAGAAGCACGATGTCACCAACAGCATATTCCGCGTTCAAACCTCCCGACGCATTTGTCACTATTATAGGCAGTTAGTAATAATAACTGGTTTCTTTATCAAATGAAACCTACACACTATGATTTCGACTCCCAGTAGTTTGAAGACTCGAATTGGAAACGTTACGCTGTCAATCGAATGACCTTCGTAGTAACTAAGGCACGCCTTGGCTTAGTGACCGGGAGCAGCGGAGTGATCGGAGAGAGCTCACTGTGTGCGGCCAACCATCAACACAGTCGGGATGTTCTGTGCGAGGAATCCAAAAACCAGTTTCCCAACATGTCCAGATACTGCAGAGGTAAGAAAACGTCTTCCAAACGTATATGTAGCCTTCTATAAAATCTTACCTGTAGGACAAGGAAAATGAGGTATTGCCGAATACTCGTATTCAGCTCTCAATGTTCCATGTACAGTATCTGCAAGGCCTCCTAGTCCGGAGCCGCAGACAATGGCAACCTTTGGACTTTGAAGACCTTCCGGCAAGTCTTTTCTCAGAAACCTGACTGCCTCCTTAGCTTTTTCAAAGGGAGAAGGATGATGTGGTGACTCGGTCATGGTACACGCAGATATGAGTAGCAGCCCGTTATCCACCGCCTAGGTAGATGGAGCTGGTCAGCCAACAGTCAATAGCTTGACATGAAGATGAATGGAAGGAGTGGTTCCAGTATCCCCGCCCAAAAAGCCTGCATAAGTTTGTAAATTCTTCGGGGAGGGAACAGATTCCTTCTCAATGCCGCCAAGATCAGTAAATGCTAAATTGCGTGTAATAAGATAGTGATTTCAGTATCATAAATAGTGCCGTACCGTGAGTGGAGACAATTATTCGAATAACTTACCTATACAGAAGTTCACTCCCTAATCTAGTAGTGAGTCATGAAGCAGATTTTTGCAGAGAGAACCTAGTTCTTTTCGATGACTCAGACCCCCACACACCGCTCAGAATTCGCCTGGAGACAACAAGGTGTCCCGTGCTGATCCAAGCACCTCCTTTAGCAGCAATGACAAAATATCTAACTTGAATCTCCAGATTAGTCCATCAGCAACACGTACAAATGAGATTTGACTTTACGGCTTTAGACCAGCTTGCCCTCTCTTTTATCTTGGTGGTCGTTGTCGCCGAAAACAAACTCTGAATACGCTGTTTGTATCCAATGAATATAGGAGCAAGCTGACTGTCATAGGAAACTCTTCAAAGAGCCATAAGTAGGCTGCATTCAGTCGGCACCGATTATTCTGTACTTGTTGACGCCGAAGAATTCTGCCAGTTGGCGCAGGTTATAGCTGTCATCCTATTGGACGTTAGCAATTCGAGCATCTAGGCGGTCAGTCAATAATAATCCACTAGAGCAGTGCAGCCTTTTTACCTTCACGAGAGTAAAGTCGACAACTTGAAAGCAGAGAAAATGGGAATATTGTACTATTAGCTTGGTCAAGAAGTGCGCAGACATCCGGAAATAGCGTCTTTAAACACATTCATACATTATATACCGGTTTCTCTACTCATATGATGTTCTCTTCGCATTCGCGCTCTGTCGTGGGGTTAGGGAAGCGGTTAAAAGTACGCAAGCCCGTTAACCAGGTCGTTACTGCTTGAAGACTGACTTGACTGTTTCCCAAAGGTGTCTGTGCCATCTCGGGTGCTCTCGACCCCGAGCAAACGAGACTCATTACCCGATGCCGCATCCCAATCGCCCAGCGGCGTCGAGACATCAGCCTCCTCAGCTCCGTTAGCACTTCTTCCTTAATCTTGTAGCCATGGATTTGCAGCGTACTGACCGGTATATACGCAGTTTAACGAAGACCGAGCAACCATCGGAACCGCGCGTAAAAGAATGGTGGGCTTTCGAATCCCTTCCTTGGATATCTGAACATGTTCCAGGCTGACGATCCGCCATAGGGCCGAGCGCTTGGATGACATTGGTGAGAAATTCCGATTGCCTAGGAGTGTGCAGGCCATCTATCTGCGACCGCTCCGAAGGAAAGCCGAGTACGGCTTGCCCGTATGTGACCTTCAACTTCGATCCTACAGCGTGCGAAATGTTGAGTTCTTCGCCGATTTCGCCGTGCGCGCAGCCTACTATCTCAAACTTCCCGTATCCGGTCCAGTACCTCTGCCCCGCATTGTTGAACGCTGGACAGTGCCTCGCAGCAACTTTGTCCATAAGAAGAGTCAGGAGAATTTTGAACGAATAACGCTCCGTCGACTGATACAGATCAAAGATGGCCATCCTGACGCCGTGCAGGTATGGCTTGCGTTCCTGCGAAAGCACGCATTTTATGGAGTTGGCATGAAAGCCAATTTCTGGGAATATGAGAGTCTCGGTATGAATAATCTGGTTTTCTATATTTTTGTCCAATGTTTTATGTATTATGAATGCATGACTAATCAATCGCATCTTGTAGACGTCGGCAAGTCAATGGATGAAGCTGTTGGAAAAGTGGAGGAATCTCTCGAGCCATATCTCTCACAATTCGGTCAACGGAAAGGTGCAGCAATGGAGAAATCGATATTAGATCTTTTGAATAGTGAGCGATTCGCTCACAATAAAAGCCCTTTAACCGAAGTCCGCAAGGGTTAGGTGTACCCGCGAGGCTCCCTCCTCCTCCGTGTTCTATTAGCACACTGTATTATTTCTGTTGCTATTTACCTGTGAACACACAATATGCATAAAAACAAGTGGGAATTGGATGTCCGCTCTTCGTCTCGTAAACTCAGACTTTACCGACGCATTTTGCGCCTTATGGGGCCTTCGATAATTATCTTCTCTTTATGATGTACTTATAGTGGCCTTGGCGGCGTGCGAGTTTCTACGAAGGTATCCGCGAAACGGATATAAATAGGTAACTACTAGGTAGTCAGTCCTTCCAGAGATATCGTTGTCTATTTCGGCCGATGGGCAATGCCTACATAGGTAGATGAACATCATGCACGTGACCTAAGGATATCAGGTCTTATCGCGGTCGTGTCTCATGAAGGTTCCAGTTACCCATACTTCCATATAGAGCGCCTAGTCAAAGATGTCAGCTTCCATAACTCGCCATATGCGATGCTTCCTGAACGACCACAGAAGGGCCAGCCTATTTTTCAGGCCTAATGTGGCCGGCAAACTGCAAAATCCTCGCCCCCAGAGCTCAAGGTCTTACACGACGCAACAGCCTGCCACGTCTGAACGAATAATTTTCTCCGGCATTCAACCCACAGGGATCCCACATCTTGGGAACTACCTAGGGGCATTGCGTGAATGGGTGCGGTTGCAGGACAGTGCAACTGAGGGAACCAAATTGATATTTTCCATTGTTGACCTCCATGCATTGACAGTTCCTCAAGAACCTTCTCGCTTGTGCCAACAGAGAAGACAGACATTTGCAATGCTGCTCGCAGTTGGACTTGACCCTGCCCGCTCTACAATCTTCTACCAGTCCGATGTATGTATCCTTTCTCTTTTCTCAGGTCACCTTCAGTTTTTAAACTGTGCATTCTCTGTGTAGGTTCCTGCGCATACTGAATTGATGTGGATTCTGTGTACGGTGGCTTCTATGGGCTACCTTTCTCGCATGACCCAGTGGAAGGTGAGTTGCTTCACGGCAATGATTGGTTGAGAACTCTGACGGAGTGCATTAGAACACAGTGGTCCTGAGAATTGACTTCACCTAGAGCAAGCTTCAATTGCCTGAAGAGACGGACCTAGATCATTCGACAGCAAAATCAAAACTGAGGCTTGGTCTCTTTTCTTATCCGGTTCTCCAGGCAGCAGACATCTTAGTGCACAGGCATGAAGCCCAGTCACTGCTAAATGAGTCGTGATTCCATACTGATCTTATGTAGAGCCACACATGTCCCAGTCGGTGAGGATCAAAGACAACATATCGAATTCACCCGCTATACCGCGAACAGCTTCAATCATATCTACGGTCCCGTTTTTCCAGCTCCGGAGGCGCTGATCTGTAAGTTTTCATGTTGGGCCCAACTGGAAAATCGAAGGACACTGACTGTTTTGTGATTGGCGACCAGCTCCCGCGAAGCGAGTGATGTCTCTCAAAGAGCCAACTTTAAAGATGTCCAAGTCTCATCCCGATGAACGCTCGAGGATCCTACTTACCGACTCGTCTGAGGAGATCCATAGAAAGATCAAACTCGCTCTAACCGACTCGGAACCAAAGATCAGCTATGATCCAATCCGACGACCAGGAGTGTCCAATCTGATCGAAATATTGAGGCATTTCGAAGATGAAGAGATGTCATGTGAGGAACTTGCACTGCAATTTGAGTCAACTACAATGCGGTCTTTAAAAGAGCATGTTGCCAGCAAAGTCTCCCATCATCTGAAGGAGATAAGGGAAAAATACTTCGCGTTGATGGAGGAAAATACAGGGTACCTTGACACCGTGGCAGATTCTGGAGCTCGAACTGCCCGGGCCAATGCCGACTTGACTATGAAATCAGTCAAGGCTGCCTTGGGTTTATAAAAGAGAAAAAGAGGAAAAAAAAACCTTCTCCTTTTAGACTATACAAGTGTGCAGCGGGGAATAACCGAAATTCTGGGCCCGCCTCGTGCTCACAATATTCCTCAGGTGTACATTAGGTGAATACTTGCCAGCAGTTAATAGATGGCTCTGAAGTTGAGAGCTGCAGATGATGATTCTTGCAGTAACGTTTCCAGCGTTGGTAACAGGTTTTTGTTAAAATCGAGTTAAGGAACCCCAGTCTTAGCCAGGCTGTACTGCCCTACACTTGGGCGCTCTTATTGGAAAGAACGCGCAGGTCAAGCAGATGCTGCAGATCACACACAGAGATCTACGGAGTAGGTTAACTATCACCTAGTTGACCCACTTTTCCCAGGCAGATGAAGTAGAGGCGCAAGCCTGCAAGTACCTCTCCGTACTCCGTAGTGCTCCGCACTCCGAGAGGCTGGATCACACGCAGGGGATTGTGTTTCGAACCTACAGTGTATGTATGTATATGAGGCTGCAGCTGCAGTACGCCGTAACGGAAGGAAACAACCCAATGAGGATTGAGGAGCAATAATGAGTAGCTGCCTCGTAGCTGTTGGCACGTAGCTTCCAAGGTTGCCTAGAGTCGTGCTACCGTAAGTTATGTATGTACATACATACATACTGGCACATTCGCATTATTCAATATGAATCATGATCAACCATAGAGCGTGGTAGCTCTGTGTACAGAGCGGCACAAGTAGTAATAATACAACAAGTAGAAAATCAGAGTACTGCATTGATATCCACCTGGCATTCCTCTCGTGTACGGAGTAGGTACATACTACTTAAAGTATCGAGCCTTCAGTTTCCAACTCCGTACTCTGTGCGAGACGCTCGATGCTCAGCCGCAAACCGGGAAGATCGGATTTGTTAGCGAGCAGTTCAGGGTTGCCTACATAGTCCCAGAATTCAGAGTGGCCATTGCTTGTGTTCGAGGGCCCGTGCGGCAAAAGGCCTCGTCAACCATCCACGTCATCGCGGCTCCGACAGAGCGCAGTACGCACATCTCAGAAAATGTCTCAGGAACAGAGTGAAGGACACCGTTGGTATTATGGTTATCATACTCATAGTATTGGGACTTGAGTGCAACTGTGCTAGAGCAGCAATCCGTAGTACCTGAAGGGACGGCAGGTCTGCCGGGGCAAAATTTCGCATCCTCTGCGGACTTGAGACCACGGAGCACATTAGGCTCTGCAAACTAGTACCCAGGTAGGCACTAGTAGACTGCATACGCGTTCAGCTCAAGGTTGCACTTAAATGGAGTATCACAGTACTCCAGGGTTAGACCAAATCTGACTATATGCCCCGCCTGTGTACCGCAAGCAGGCATCATGAGATCCAAGACAGCCATTCGTGTGTGCATGGCTTTGTCCAACTTTTCAGATTTTGAATATTCATGAGGGTTCGCCGTACTGCGTACCTAACTCAATAAATGGCAACGCCGGAAGGGAAGATGTCAAATCATGTAATGAATTTCAGTCACTAAATGCAGCATTAACTGCTCTAGCCACTTTAGATTTGCAAATTATTTCGTACTTTTTCTTTGAGGATCCGACTGTCTGGTTTGCTCGTGAATTGCAGCAACTGTGCAGCCGCTCAGCCATTTGCAGTAATTCCCACGTCCGCGTCTTTCCACACGTTATCCACGATTTTGTAAGCGGGTCGGGACTCACGAGCCACGGGCGATGATGACGACGATGATGTATCTTGACCGAGCCTGGAAGCTAAGTGGGGATCGAAGGCTTGACGTCGACTGGGTTGACCATCTGTTTTGTCCACTAAGCCACACAGGACATCAGCCATGGTGATAAAAAGGACGATGGCGCCCAACGCACCTTAATCCCATATGGTCTCCTGGCTGGAAACCATTGATTGACCTTCGCCCCTGAAGTGGGTTTCTTTTTTCTATGTTTCTTGTAACTATGTGGCTCTTGTCTCAGTGAAAATTCACGTTCAAGCGTGGCTTCCTTATAAGCGCTGAACTTCTCAATCCGCTGCCCCCTTCAGATAGGCGATAACCACACTGACAATCTGAAAAGGGCTGTCGTCCTACGCATCATGTGGGGTGCTTCGCTTTTGTCGCTAACTCTATTTCTTGCCTTGCCGGCTGTGGATTCTCTGTTGCTCCGCAAAAGTGATGAGCCAGCAGTGGTTGGATTGGATATCCAACGCAAACACGTGCCTAATCCAGTGAGCAGGGATCATCGGCGAAGAAAACGAATTAAAGCAGTTGATCAAGTGCTAGACAATGAGGTACGCCCGATCTTGAATGTGTAGTTGAGCTCCTTGTGCATTTCGAGTTGTTGACAATCGATACCTTAAATATCTTATTGACACAACCAGCAAACCCTATACTTCTGCAATATTACTCTCGGCACGCCAGGACAGCATTTACGCCTGTCCATTGATACTGGAAGCAGCGATCTGTGGTGCAACTCCGCAAGCTCCCGTCTTTGTTCTTCACGGAGAGATCTTTGTACTGCATCAGGGACCTACGACGCCAATTCCTCGTCGACTTACAAATATGTCTCGTCCGACTTCAATATCTCATATGTGGATGGATCAGCGGCTATAGGTGATTATGTGACCGATTCCCTCCATATTGGTGGAGTGACCCTAACGGATTTTCAATTTGGAATTGGTTATTCGTCGAGCTCCCCCGGTGAGTTCCACAATTTATGTCTACGTCTATGATGCCATTTTAAAATCTGACTGCCTTGGGTTTTTATCACAGAGGGTGTATTGGGTATTGGATACACCCTAAACGAGGTGCAAGTAAACCGCAATGGGAAAGCTCCGTACCCCAATCTGCCTCAGGCGCTAGTCAAGGAGGGCTTCATCAAATCAAACGCCTACAGCTTGTGGTTGAATGATTTGGACGCGAACACAGGCTCGATTCTTTTCGGTGGTGTGAACACAGAAAAGTATCATGGCCAGCTGGAGACATTGCCCATTCAACGTGTGAACGGAGAATACGCGGAGTTTATCATCGCTCTTACCGGCCTTGCGCTAAATACGAGCTCGAGCAGTCATGCATATACATCTGAGGCTCTTCCCGCAGCCGTATTGCTTGACTCTGGGAGCAGTTTGTCTTATCTTCCAGACTCGCTCGTTGCGAAAATCTATGATGACCTTGATGTCACTTATGACTCTTCCAGTCAAACTGGCTATGTGCCCTGCGACCTAATGAATCAGGAAATCAGCTTTTCTTTCACTTTCTCATCGCCTTCGATTTCTGTCGGCATCGATGAACTTGTCCTTGATCCAGGAACAAATCCGGACGGGTCGAGGCCTACTTTTCTTGACGGTACACCAGCATGTGTTTTCGGCATTGCACCTGCTGGAGATAGTATTGCAGTGTTGGGAGACACATTCCTACGTAGTGCATACGTTGTCTACGACCTTGAAAACAACGAAATCTCATTGGCCAATACGAATTTTAACTCGACCCGCGACAACATTATGGAGATCGGAACTGGTGAGGACGCCGTTCCAGATGCCATCCGCGTAAAAAACCCGGTCACTACTGTCGCTGTTGGTATTGGCGGTGCACGGATTGGGGGACCGTCGGGGACAGGCATCGTTCTGTCTGGAGCGCTTCCAACTGCCACCAGTACCGGGGCAGCTTTCATGGCAACAAGCGTTCCAAAGCATCTGGCAGCAGGTGTTGCAGGGGCTGGGCTTATATTTGTACTATAGAAATATTGTTGTCGTTAGTTCACGATCTGTGTCCGCTAGCTTCAATTATTGAAGGTTGAAAATTCATGAGCTAATTGTCGGCCCTCCCTGCGCCCTCACTCTCCACACCCCTTCCCCCGCTCTCCCTTTTATTGGGTGATGCCCGATTTTATTACTGTGTATTTTGAGGGAATCTAGCGCTCATTTGTTGCTGCAGAGTGCTTTAAAGAATAGGCGTTTATATATTACTCCAGGCATTGGCGCGGTCAGTTGGACGGTCCATTGTCGTGACCAATAAATAAACAGGCACTGTCAGCTCACAGGATGGCTTAGAAGAAGTGTGGTGGGATTCTTCTACACAAGCAGTACTGCAGTAGTTTTTATTCTTGATGTCAATAGAAGGGCTCAACAAGCGCAACAGCAATTTTGATCTTTGTCTTTGATATAAGAGCCAAGTAGCAATTTTTAACTTGTATTATCAGGGCAGTTCCTAGCGTTTCTATTTCTGTGGCAGACATGAATCGCCACCATCGAGACCAGGGCTGACTTGTATCTGTCAGGCCAATGCCCTGACAATAATACAGGGTAAACGGTGAAGATAGTCATCCATTGGTTATTATCTTGTTTTCATACCTTCCCAGCAAAGCCAACTGCCCAGGCATCTAATGCATTTATCTCGTCTGTATAGGTACTAAGGTACGGAGTACTGTACCTCGGGATAATCTTCTGTGTCCTGGGTACTTACTAGTACTAGTCTTCCGAGGGCAAGTCCTAAGCTTGGGATAGTTGGGAGTACCCCGTATCAGTTTTTATTTCAGTTTTCAGCTTTCTACACACATCAATTCAACTTTCAGAACGCGCATATACTACTCCGTTCCGTTGAAAAGACGGTACTTGGCCTTGACGCGGTGCCGCCGATGCCTCGGATCCCCACATCGATCATTATTCAAGCGCATCGGCAGGATCCTCTTCTACCGATACTCCTCCAAGAGTGTCGCTCGCTTCACTGTGCACAAAATGAACTCCGCTGGTTGCGTGAACGGGCGTTGTATAATGCCAGACAGAGATCCAGTGGGCAACGAGCGACTTCAGAGCGCAAAACCTCGGGATGGAGAAGCTGGCTGAGGTCCATGTGCCGCGAACGAGCCAAAGGGAAACCGTTGCAGTATATCCTTGGTGACCAACCCTTTGGAGACCTAGAAATCCTATGTAGGAGAGGCGTGTTGATTCCACGGTTCGTCGCGCATTCCGCTATGCTTAAGATATCTGCCCGCTCTGTGGCAGATTGCACCTAACTGTTTCTTACACAGGCCTGAAACAGAGACGCACACCTTTCGGACTGCCAATTGGATCTTAGATGATATACGACACGCTTCTCCAAGCATAAAGTCGCTACGCATATTAGACCTCTGTACTGGCACTGGATGCATATCTCTTCTTCTTCACGCTCTCCTCGCTCCTCATGTGGAAAAGTTGACAATCCTTGGCATTGACCTCAGTGCTGCTGCTATAAAGCTGGCCAACAGAAATCTCGAGCACAACTTGCGTCTTGGATTACTATCGGATCGTTCTTCTTCCGAAGTCCAGTTCCTACAAGGGGACGTACTGGGTCGAAGAGGGATTGGTATCCCTGGAGTGGAGGAAATCCTCAGTGGCTTCTCACCAGGACGCAGAGAAGGTGGATATCCTGCGCCTTCGGGAGATCTCGATTGGGACATCCTCATTTCTAATCCGCCGTATATCTCCCCCGATGCTTTCAGGAATGGCACTACTGCACGTAGTGTCCGCCTCTATGAACCTAAACTTGCTTTGGTACCTCCTCGAGTTGGTACTGCCGATTTTCCTGGCCCAGTAACAGCAGCTTGCAGGCAAGAGGACACATTCTATCCTTATCTCCTTTCATTGTCGTCCAGACTACGAACAAAGCTCACCGTTCTTGAATGTGGCGATCCATGGCAGGCTGAGCGGGTGGCGACGCTAGCTGATGCCTTTGCAAGAGAACAATGGCGTGACGACGACTTTGCTGTTGATATTTGGGAATGTGACTCGTACCACTTGGATAACAGTGACGATCACCTCGACGGAGGTGCACGAGCTGTCATTTTGCAGCGATGGAAGAAAAGTTAAGCTGAGTCACAATGATCCTATGCTAAGAATTGGAAAGTTGAGATAGTCTATAGTTATACCTCTTAATGACCTTAGCGACTTAAAAAATTATAAGCGACTGGATTTTTAATAATTAAAAGAGGTCTTCTGTCTGCAAGTCTAGCTTGTAAGTTAATTAATTAGTTTATTAGTATTTGATAGATTTCTATGTTGTATTTCTTATATTAAAACCTATCTTCTGTTAATATTTATTTACTTAGTATTGCTACTTATACTTTCTAGATTCTTACTATAAGCCCCAATAGACAGTTACTAACTTATCTATAATTTAGTTTTAACTAGATAAAGATATTTCTATTTAGTTTCTACTTTAAGATTATTTTAGAGTGCTATTTTAAGCAGTTTTATCTATTTATTAATTACATCTAAAAAGATAATGTTTATTAGTCTTAAAGAGTTTATTAGAGGTAATATCTTTCATCAAATAAATAATAAAATTAATTGCTTTAAAAATGCAGTTTATTTTTAATTGTATTAAAGCTAGCTTTATTTTGTAGCTTTTTTATATTTTATTTCATCTTTAGCAATCTCAGTATTATATTTAGTTATAATTTTAACTATAGATAGAGAATTATCAGCATATAAATCTTATCTTGAAAAAATTTAGAGATTCTTAGTAAGTGAGAAGGGAAATTTCTATTTTATCTCCTTAAGTTTTATAGATCCTGTCTTCAATATTAAATTCCATGAGATAGTGTAATGAGGTAATAAGCTACTCTTACTATGTTGAGGTCTTGATGATGCACTTTCAGTGCTGCATTCCCTGTCTCCTAACTAATGTAGTTGACAAGTGAGCGAGCTACGCAAGTAGACCACCTTCTCACTATGCAATACCTTTTTAATGAGCTATACAACAGCAAATAAATTAAATCATTTATATGTACTAGAAATCAGTTGTTTGACAGTTAGAACATATTCTAGCGGTATGTTTTAATAATTTATATAAGCTACACTGTAATAATGTCTACTAACTATAGATCTGGCCGCTCAATCATTTTTTATATATTCGATCAGCTTGCTGAGTATATTGCAGTTTTTTATCAAATAGTTGAAAAAGATGAGAGAAGTGCAATAACATATATAAAGAAATAATCAAAATTTAAATGTGGAACTAATCAAATTTAAAAGTAATATAACTTCTAATCATCAAGAATTAATAATTGATATTTGCTAATTATACACGTATAAATATACTTATAAAATATCTCATTAATTTAAAGCAAATCAAGTTGATTATAGACTTGATAAACCACCTCATAAACCCTGATCTGACCCTCAACTCACCCTGTGTAAGGCAGATTAAAGTTAAGAATTTAACAACTTGCAGTAAGTATAGATTAAAAAAATAATCTACATTTAATCTGCAACAAAAATTATATTTAAATTAGCTTACGATTATATTTAAATAATATTAATTCTAAATAGACAATAATCTAACTTGAATTTAACCTATATTAGAAATGATCAGTATCTTGATGCTAAAAGTTAAGTTATAGAGCGACTCACACAAAGAATAGTTTGAATTGCCAGAACATTTAACCTACCCTGAACTCACATAGATCAGGTTAAAGAAGGGGTTCAACCTGCTTCAACCCGCAAAAATAATAAATCTACTTGATTATTTTTTGTTCAATTAATTTTTATTGATATTAATTATTTACTAATAATATATTTTATATTATGAAGCTTGATACATTTTTTCTGTAAGTATGATTATAAGAAGTAAGATTTATTTAAATAAATTAATTAATTTAATTACGTTTATTGTTAATTGTTTGACCATATAGATTTTAAATAATTAGATTGATTTATGCTACTAATAATTTTTAAGATTGAGATTCTATTATTTGAAAGCTAGTTTTATGAAAGCTATAAATATCTTAATCAACCACATTATATTAAATAATATCTTATATATGTTGGAACCATTTATAAATAATCTTTAAATCTTTTTACTGAGTTTGTTAATAATTATATTTACAATTATATCTAGATTGAAGCTCAGTATATATTTAATAAAGTTTTAAACCTAATTTCTGCTGATCGTACACGGTGTAATAGTAATAGTAGTAGTTAATTTGTTATAATCTGTCAATAATAGATCTGCTATCTGCTGGATATCAATAGATCTAGAGAGAAGCTTATATTTATCTATATTTAATATTTTTAAGCACAGATTCCTCAACAGTGATAATTTTTTGATTATTTAAAGTGAAATCAACATGTGCAATATGTTTATAAAGATGAAAGATAAAAGTAGAATATAAAACATTATATACCTGTGCAGCAGCATTAATGCTTGAAAATTAGTTTCTTTAAAATGCTTAAATAGCACGAAGAATCTTATTCTCTTTTTAAGCAGTTAAATTGCTTGATATTGCTGATATTTTAGTTGCTGAATCTATTGAACATATTGCAATTATAGGTGGGGAGGTGGCTCACTTGCTTGTGTAGCTCACTCACTTGTCAACTATATTAACATAATCTATAACATAATCTAAACAGAGCGGCTCAAGACACTGAGTAGCCCACTCATCAATACTAATATATTAAAAAAATCTAGTTATCTAACAGCACTACCTAAATCGAAGCTATCTACTCTAGATATTAGATTTATAGGTCTTAGAGCACCTAATTCTTGTATGTTTTATTATTCCATATGTGCTGCACTACAGTAGTGCCTGTTTCTTAAACTCTCCATGGATTCTGCTACTTAACCATCTCTATCTGTATCTGTTCAGCTTCCTGAGCATGTTTTTAGTTTTCAGCATCTATTAAGTTTTTTAGCAGCAATATAGAATTTAGCTATCTCTTACTTTCTTTTCTGATGTTGATTGACTGTATGAAGCTCTTTAACTTCTTCTTTAAGAAGGATAACTTTATTTATTATCATCTGATTTTTTTTGCTAATTAATTAATTATCAGACTTGATAAATTCTATAAATAATAATTAATCAGATGCTTTATTATAGCTGCATCTGACACTATAGATTCTTTATTAAATATGATGTTTATGTAGTTCAGCTAGCTGAGCTATTGCTATAAAAAAAGTTGATAATGTTGATATCAGTCTTTCATTAAATATTAAGATGTGATAGCACTCTATCTAACTGATAAAGTACTAAGCTAGTAGCAGCAAATCCACTTTGAATATTAAATATAAATAGTGCCTATATATGCGTATATTGATATATAGCTAAGAAGTCTGGGTTATATAATTGATGTCAAGGTGCATGCTGGACTAAATCTGCTGGCTATATATTTGCTTTAATAGTGTAAAGTATCCAACATCAAGAGACTGTAGCTGATATAATAAATAAGATAATATATAAAAAGATATGATTTGATGCTTCTTGCAGAAATAATCAAATTTTATAGTTGCATAACTTTTATAACTATCTATAATCAGTAGATAATATCTTTTAATTATATAACGTAACCCACAAGCAAACTGCTCACCCAACCGAACCACTTACCCGCCCACCCGTGTGAATTCTATACAGAAATCGATCAAATTCAATGCGCTACCATGCCACCAAAAGCGCATATAAATTTGAAAAATTCAGCTCATCAGGAGGGGTGAATCCTATTGGCTATATCTGCCATAAAAAATCATGAGAATCTGCTGAGTATTCACAAAGCAGCACATCTTTATGATGTTCCTTTCTCTACTCTAAAGGACCAACTCTACAGCACTGTTGCCAGGACCAATATATATGCCAATAGGTATAAATTGACTGATACTAAAGAAGATATACTTCTACAATAAATATTGTCTCTGAATCAGTGTAGAGCAGCTCCTCAGCCAGCCTCTATACAGAATATGGTCAATATTCTTCTGAGCACAAGTCTATCCAATATTCAATATCATATTGATAAGAATTGGGTCTACAACTTTATCAAGCACTATAAAGACCTAAAAATGCAATATTCACAAAGATATAACTATGAGCATGTCAAGTGTGAGGATCTGAAGATTATCTATAAATAATTTAAGTATGTATAAATCACTATTCAACAATATGGAATTCTTGATAATGATATCTATAATTTTGATAAGATAGGCTTTGCAATGGGCTTGATTACCACTGTAAAGATAGTTACTAGAGCAGAGATATCTGATTATCCATCTTTTTTATAGCCTGGGAATCAGGAATGAGTAATAATTATTAAATCAGTCAATTCAACAGGATGGGCACTATCACCTTATATCATTTTTAAAGAGAAGGCTCAACTCCAGGCTTAATATAAAAATAACATCTTGCTGCATAACTGGAGGATTGAGATCAGTTCTAATAGATGGACTACAGATGAGATTGGCATATCATGGCTTCAAAATCTGTTTATTCCATATATAAATAATCAGATAAAGAAAAATATTGGATACTGGTCCTTAATAAGCATAAAAGTTATTTAACACCTTAATTTAATTATGCCTGTACTCAAAATCATATTATATCAATTTGCATGTTACTTTATTCATCTCATCTCCTGCAGCCTCTTGATATTAGCTGTTTTGCTGTTCTAAAGCACATATATAGCCACTTAGTTGAGGATAATATGTGACTTGATATTAATTATATTGACAAGCTAGATTTCCTTACAGCTTATTCCAAAGCTTGTATAGAAGCCTTCAAATCAGAGAATATCAAAAACAGTTTAGCAGCAGCTGGATTAGTGCTATTCTGCCCAGATCAGGTGCTTATACAGCTTAATATACAGCTTAAAACCCTTACATCTTCTGGAAGCCATGCTGGCAGTATCCTAACCAACTGGGTGTCAGAGACACCTCATAATATTCTTGAATTACAGCATCAGGTGACTACAATCAAGGCCTTACTCAAACAGCATATGCAGAGCTCACCAAGCCCTACAAATGCTGCTCTGGATCAGCTTATCAAGGGCTGTCAGTTGGCCATAAATAATGCTGCCATTCTTGCAAAGAAAAATTATGATCTACAGGCTATAAATAAGAAGCAGAAGCAGAAGCACAATTGATCAACAAACTAGCTATTATATAGAGGAGGTCTTTTAGTTCAGGAAATATAGATGCTCATACAAAATTAAATTCTGAGATGAAAATCAGGCACTGAAGGGTATAACTGCTTAGGCTATAGAGGCAGCTTCTGCACCCTATATACATTCTGCCAAGGTGTAGTGACTGCAATACTGTTGGGCATATACAGACTTGATGCCCAAATTGCTCTAATTCTTGATTTTGTAAATAATTGCTGTTTTAGGTCAATAATAAAGCTTTGGATTCTATATAGTATTTGCGTGGGTGAGCAGGTGAGCGGTTCAGTTAGGTGAGCGGCTTGCTTGTGGGTTATGTTATGCTGCTATATACTTATTAAGCATTTTTTTAATCAGATTATATATAGCTTATTATTGGTCTATCCAATTTTGCTTACATTAATTATTCAATTATATGATATATCTTGATATTATGTAGATTAATAGATTTTATCAGTGAAGATAGTTATTAAAGATAAGGCTTAATCAGTTACATTAATTATATAGTTATTTATTTGCAATTATTTAGCTGCAGAGCTCTAATACAGCTAGTAAAATAATAAGATTCAATAATAATAATCTTGACTGTAAATACCACACTTATTTAGAAGTCAGTTTTATTAAAGTTATAGATATCTTGTTCTAGAATGCTATACTTTTTATATAGTATTATAAATAATGTAATCAGACACCGAGCAGGCCAGGACACCGAGCAGGCCATGTAACCAACATCTATTATATTAAATATCTAGTTATCTCACCACAACACCCCTAAATTGAAGCTATATACATATAAAACAATTGCCTATCTGTTTGGGCAGCTGACCCTAGTATGACCTTGAATATTGCAGTTGCTGCACTGCAGTGGTGCATGTTTTCTAGGCCATTTATTATCTTTCACTACCCCCTCTGCTTGCAGCTCTGCAGCTTGCTGAGCAAGCTGCTGATCTTCTTCAGCAGTCAAAATATCCCCTGTATCAATATAGGATCTAGTTGTCTCTCACTTGCATTTTTAATGTTGATTTACTGTATGTAGCTGCTTGATTTCATGCTCTAAAAGCACTGCATTATTCATTGCAATTTGGCAGCCCTTGACCACTTGATCAACTGCTTCACTAATTAGGCTAGAAGGACTGTATATATACTGTTATTAAAGATTCTTAGTAAGTTTTTCCTCCTTCTCCAGCTCCCTAGCATTCTTTGGTGTTTCAGCAGTCCAGCTAGATAATTGATTGCTATGGGATATGCCTGACAGAGTAGATGTTTTCAACTAAATATAAAGCTGATCAAGCACCTGCTCTGATTTATATAAAACCAGGCCTCCTGCAGCAAATCCACTATATATATTAGATGCTATCAGTGCATGCAGGTGCACTTGTTAATAGATTGCAATAAAATCTTTCTTGTTAATATAATTGATGTTATGCTGCATATAGATCTGTGTTCCCTGCCTATATGCATGTTTCAATGGCCCAAAGCAGGCAATATCAAGCAGCTATAATAGATATAATAAATATGATAGAAGATATAGAGGAATGATCATATTCTCAGTGCAGAATTGATCAAATTCAGCAGATGCATGACTGCTATAGTTATTAAGAATTAGCAGACAATATCTCCCTGCTGTATAGACTTTAATATGTTTATTAAAAACATCCTTCAGCCAACACATCTCAAGCTTATCAGTGGTCCAGCTATTTTTACTGGTCCCAATTGTCCAGCTCTTTGGTAGTTCTATATACCAATTAGATTGGTGATTCTGGGCTGCAAAAATAATCATTGGAGGCAGGGCTTAGCCAGCTGAATTGACTTCTTCAATCACAGTTACTTATTCTTGATTCCCTGATTGGATTGCTCTAGGCCAGCTCCTTATCTTAGAGCCAGTAACAATCTTTGCAGTTGCTATCAATCCTATTGAAAAGCCAGTCTCATCAAAGTTGTAGATATCCTGTATCACTTCACATTATATGCTTTTGCAGCCACTTGAATGCTTTTTATTTGACCTGATTAAATTGCTTTAATGACAAGCAAGATATAGCCTTCTTACTGAACTGCTGAATCTGCTTGTTTTGCTTGTTTTGGTGGCATATTTGTAGTTGAGGTTGATGAATATGTTGTGTTGGTTGATTATGTGGCCTGCTTGGTGTCCTGGCCCGCTCGGTGTCCGATTATGTTAAGCTGAAATCATTTTTAATAATCTTTAAATCCTTATATTAAGCCTGTTAATAATTATATTTATGATTATATTTGAATTGAAGCTTTTTATAATAATCAATAAATCTGCACACATACTTCTTATTATGACTGAAGATAATGCTTTTAGCCAAACAGATAGATAGCAACAGATTAGCCCTATTGTGTATAATAGCTAGACATAATAAACCACCTCATTAACTATAACGTAAACGGACAGCGAGCGGTCCGGGACAGCGAGCGGTCCGGCTCCTCAAACCCCTACACTGCACCTCAACAACCCCCCTATACCAGCTTATTCGGCCACAATGGCACCAGATAACAATATTTCAAAGGAAGGATGTGTTCAGTTAGCTCTTAATACTTATAAAAAGGGCCTTTTAAGTCAATTTCTAAAACAGCTTTAGCATATGATGTCCCTCCAACAATATTAAAGAGATATGTCAAAGAAATCCCCACTTGCAAAGACTCAATTGCAAATAGTCACAAATTAACAAATACTGAGGGATCTACTCTCTTAGCATAGATTCTGGATCTAGACTGATGCAGCTTACCCCTTCAAATATCAACAGTACATTATTTGGCACAGTCATTGCTTTCTGCATGGTTATCATCCAAAGCAATTATCAGCAAGAAATGGGTCAACCACTATATAAAACACCACACAGAACTGTGCTCTAAATACAGCTGAAAGTACAATTATTAACAAGCCAAATGTGAAGATCCAGAGCTTATTAAAGGGTGGTTTAAGCAGTTTCATAATACTATTTAAAAGCATGGAATCCTTGAGCAAGATATCTACAATATGGATGAAACTGGCTTTCAAATGGGCATAATTTCAACAGTCAAAGTTGTCTGTAGATCAGAAACATGCAAGAGCCATGCAAAAGCTATACAACCTGGGAATTGCAAATGGGTAACTGCAATTATTGCAGTAAATACAGCTGAATAGGCTCTACCTCCACAAATTATTCTTGCAGCAAAGAATCACCAATCTCAGTAGTATAAAGCTGTTCCAAACAATTACCAAGTCAGTGTTAGTGATAATAGCTGGATAAATAATGCATTAGGCCTTGATTAGTTTCAAGAGGTGTTTGAAAAGCATACAGCTTCTTGTACTGTTAACAGATATTATCTAATTCTGGATGGCCACAGCAGTCACACCACTGCAGAATTTAATAAATTCTGTACAGAAAGGAAGATTATTTTTTATATATACTACTATATTCTTCACCTCTGCTTTAATTATTGGATGTGAGCTGTTTCTTGCCATTAAAATATCTGTATGGTCAGAAGATTGCAGAGATGATAAAGAATGGTGTTTATATCATTAGCAAGAAAGATTTTCTATATATTTATTCTACAGTCTATTGACAGGCTTTATCAGCATCAAATATTCAAAGCAGATTTGCTGCAACTGGCCTGATTCCATTATTGCCTAATAGAGTGCTTTCAAAGCTTTATATTAAACTGAAAACACCAACACTGCTGTCAACAGGACATAACAACCAGTCTTTTAATCCAGGAAAGACACTAGCTAATATGCATCAACTAGATCAACAAAAGAAGCAAATTCAACATCTCCAGAATCAAAAAAATCAAATATCTCTGTCAATAGTGGATTAGGCAGTGGATAAGATAATTAAAAATGCAGAGATCACAATGCAGAACATCATTCTATTACAATAAGAAGTCAATCAGCTTTGTGCTTCAAATCAATGTCAAAAAAGGAAGAAAGAGATAACAAGACACTTTATTCAAACCAGTAGAAGTTTGACAGGCATAGAAGGACAGCAACTTAATAAGAAATGTGATCAACAGAAGCAGATGCAGACATAGGCATTGTTATCTAGACCATCATATGGAGATTCAAGATGTAGTAATTGTAATAAAATAGGTCATAATCAGCTTAAATACTCTAGTATATAGGGGGCTTTCTGTATATAGTCAAATAGATTAAATTTTGTTGCAATTAAAGCTTCAATATTTAGTGTGTTGATTTTTCGAGGAGCTGGACCGCTTGCTGTTCTAAACCACTCACTGTCCGCTTACATTATTTATATATCAGTTTATATAAGCAGAAGCTCTAACATAATTTACCAACAAGCAAGCCTCACCAAGAAGCAAGTGGTGGTTCAAGCCGCTGAGTGAGCCACCCCCCTATTCAACTACATCATCTACTACTATATCAAATTCCATCAAATATACCACCAAAGACTGCTGAATTAAAGGTGCAAATAGAAGGCTGTATGCTGCTTGTAATTAAAGCAGTTAAAGAGGGTCAAATCTCTTCTGCAAAAGCAGTGGCTGATATCTATGATGTCTTATATTCTACCCTAAAACACTACATTTAGGGGCATACAGCTCGCCTTGATACCTCAGCAAATAATCAAAGGCTTACCAAGCTGGAGGAATCTTCACCAAAGCAATAAATTCTTGATATGAATGAGCAAGGCCTGCCACCATCTCATGATATAATGCATAAAATGGCAACTATATTGCTATCTGATCATAAAGACAATATATTAATTGGTCTAAATTGGGTGACCCAGTTTATTAAGTGGTATAGTGATCTTGCCTCTAAATATAATTGCAAGTACAACTATCAACAGGTATAATGTGAGGATCTAGAGATTGCCAGGAATTGGTTCAATCTTGTTCAGAATACCATAGCAAAATATGGTATTCTTGAACAAGATATCTACAATTGTGATGAAACAGGCTTTCAAATGGGTGTGGCATCAACAGCTAAAGTTATTACTGAATCTCATCATACCACATTTCATGTATATAAGCGCTTTTTTTATAGAATATTTAATATAATAGGTGTTGCAGCATTTGGGGCAGATATTCAGGTGCGGCTCACTCAGACCGCTGCTTGCTTGTTGGTGAATTACATTATCTATAATATAATCCACAACCGAGCGATGCATACAACCAAGCAACACAGTTTCGCTGCACTCACCATGTTTTTTGAAGCTTTTCAGCCATCAACACCATTAAATTAGACTATCTTGTAGTTGAATATATAGCTATTTACTAGGATAATTTCTTATAGTATGTCCAACAATCCTGCAGCCACTGCAGTGTGCTGGAGCTTGCTGGCAAGGCCTAGATGTAGGCTCATCAACATACTCATTAAGCTATGTATCAAGCTGCTGAACACAATTTTGACCTTCCTGTACAAATAAAACAAGATCATTATCTAGAATAGCACATTTTCTTATCTTCTTTTTCATTTTCTGCTTGTTCTCAGCCTGTAGAACTTTTATTTCTTGTTGAAGAAGAAGGTTCACATTCATTACCATCTGTGCAGCCTTTTCAAGATATTGAATGTAAGATATTGGACTGCTAAAGAGCTTTCTTATATTAAGGCTTTTCTATAAGCTGTAAATCTTGCAATCTAGCTGGTGAGGATTCTGAGGTGTTTAAAAAGCAAAAAAAATTGTGCCTTCAACAAGAGATGATATTAATGTGCAAAATTGAAAGATAATCTTTTCAAGAACTTAGTTTTTATTAAGTGGCTTAAAACCAGTTCCTGTGAAGCCACTGCATATATTCTCTCTAATAAATATTGTTTTGCAAGCAGATAGATAGAGAGATAAGAAATCCTTCTTATTAATATAATTGTTGCTGGCAGCTATTATTCCCTCAACCAATTTCCCATATGTGTGTTTAAGCAGGCCAAAAACACCAACATCTAGTAGTTGTAGAAGATAAGAGATATGAGAAAGCATATAAAGACAGATAATTATATTCTTCTTATAGAAAATATTAAATTCTGCAGTCTGATTGCTAGAATGACCATCAAAAATAAGCAATCACTTTGCATTAGTTGAATGATATTTAAAATATGGTTCAAACATCTCTTTTAGCCAGTAAAGGCCTATTTTATTTATTGTCTAACTATTCTAACTTCTCACAAAAGTATAGCCCTTATTAAAAAGAGCAGGTTCTTGAAATCAAGCAGCTTGTTGAGATCCTGCTTTTAAGATAATTTATAGGGGTATATAGATTTCTTTTAAGCTCATACATTTAATGATTATAACCTATTCACAATTCCCCTGAATAACTCTCTGAGGTTTTTCACTATGCTCTACTGCAGTAATAATCTTAGAGGTGGAACAAAGTCTCATTGCAAAGCCAATTTTATCAAAATTTCAGATATCATTCTCATGAATACTATATTCCTGAATAGCTTCTTGTATAGTCTCAAACTACTGTTTTATAACATTTAGATCCTCCTGCTTCACATGTTGATATGATATGTGTTGATTATATTGTGTACACAGCACTGGGTGGTGCTTGATAAAGTTATATATCCAGTTGATGCCAATAAATGTAATAGAATCTTGTGTTCATTCACAAAGTAAAATCTGTGCTATTCTGCACAGAAACTCTGGCTGAATTGAAAAGCCTTACTTATCTGCATTTAGCAGTTGCTTGATAAGGACTTCCTCTTCAATAACTGTCAATTTATAGCTATTAGTGTGTGTTTCTGAGTGTGGTTTTCTTCCTTCAAGCTATTTGCAAAGAGTAGCTTCTGACACCTCAAATATACCAGCAGCTTTTCTTTTTGATTGAATTTTTTGATTTCTAATAGCTGAAATAGCCATTTGCATTCAATTTTCTTGAGAAAGAGGCATTTTGCATAATAGAAATAGAAAAAAAACACATTGAAGAATATTGATAGTAGAATGTTTTGAGGGGGTGGCAAAACTGTATCACTCAGTTGTATACATTGCTCGGTTGTGGATTACATTATTTGATATCTGCAGTGAATTTGCAGCCACTGAATTAATCTTATATCAATCAGATTAAGTGTTTTATAGCTTTATATTTAGATAAAGACATTTACATTATCTTCTATATTTTACAGCAATTAATCAGCATCCTTAATCCCTAGAATATTTTATAATATTAAGGAATTGGAGCCTCAGACTAGGGCTTTTAAACACTTATTAAAACATTCACAAGGCTTATCAAGTCCAGCAAATCAAGCTCTTAATCAACTAGTTAAGAGCTGTTAGATTACAATATATAATACTGTTCTTCCTGCATAGAAAAATAGAGAGCTATAAGCTATTACTCAACATCAAAAAAAGAGGAATACATCTAGATTCTATATAGCTACTGAAGATATTCTAATGATTGCAGAGAGACTGCAATGTACTCAGTAAGTTAATCAAATGTATAAAGAGGTGGTTGAGCAATCAGATTTATAGCTAGTAATGCAAGCGCTGCTGTGGTGTAGCACATGCAATATACTAGATTATATCAGAGTTTAATATCCTAGTTACTAAGTAATGATTTCTACCTTATAGCTTCAATTTTTGAGTTGCTGTTATATAATTATTGAATATACTTTGTGGTGGATAAATGGCTAGCTTGCTTATAGATTCTGTTAGGCCTATAATAGTTATATAAGTGAGTTATCACTCTGTAACTAGATAGATAGATTCAGAGATTAACTTGTTTTTCTTCTTAATGTAATCCACAACCGAGCGAGCCACCCAACCGAGCAAGCCACCTCAGAACCTCTAAACCTTGCATCCATTGGATCATCATCAAACCCAATTTTCCATCCAATATGACATCAAAACAACCAGATTCAACTGTTAAATTAGAAGATCGCATATCTCTTGCAGTCAAAGCATACCAAAATGGCCAGTTTAAAAGCATACGAGCAGCAGCAGCAGCATATGATGTTCCTCAATCTACTCTTACACATTGAATTAGCGGCCGCAAAGCACGGGTTGATATACCAGCCAACTGCCAGAAGCTTAGCAGTCTAGAAGAGGGTTCTTTAAAGAAATGGATTCTAGATATGAATGAGCGCGGCCTACCACCAACTCAGGATACTGTACGCAAAATGGTGGATATCTTACTATCTCATCAGAATCCAGGCCTATCTACTGGAAAGAACTGGGTCAGCAACTTTATCAAACAGCATGATGATCTTATATCAAAATATACCCGCAAATATGATTACCAGCGTGCAAAATGTGAGGACCCAGAAGTCATCAACCAATGGTTTAGTCTTGTTAAGAATACCATAGTAAAATATGGTATTCTTGAACAAGATATCTACAACTTTGATGAGACTGGCTTTCAAATGGGTGTAGCCCATACAGCAAAGATCATTACTGCATCCTGTCATCAAACAAGCTGCATACAAGCTATACAGCCAGGGAATCATGAATGGGTCACTGTCATTGAATGCATTAATGCCTCTGAATGGCCTCTCCCCCCTATGATCATCTTCTCCAGCAAGGTCCACCAATCTCAATGGTATCAAGATATCAACCCTGACTGGCTAATCAGCCTGAGTGATAATGGGTGGACAAATAATAACCTTGGAGTTTTATGATTGGAAAAGATCTTTGAAAAGCATACTATGGCTTGTACAATTGGGAAATATTGGCTTTTGATTCTTGATGATCATACTAGCCATGAATCAGCAGAGTTTGATCTTTTCTGCAAGAATCATTAAATTATCCCTCTTTATATGCCTTCTCATTCATCTGATAAACTGCAATCCCTTGATGTTGGCTGCTTTGCACCCCTAAAGGAGGCATATGGGATAGAGGTGATGAGAAGCATTCAAAATGGCATTCATTATATTGACAAGAAAAACTTTCTTGATCTTTATAGAGAATCAAGAAAGGCCTTATCATCAAAGAATATCTGCAGTAGATTTGCAGCTTCTGGTTTAGTTTCTTTGGACCCCCAAAGGGTACTAGATAAGCTTACTATCAAGAATATCACACCCCCTGATACTGCTTATGGACCTGCAGATATTGAATGGACTGCAAAGACCCCTTATACTACTACTGAGGTGCAAAGGCAGATGGAGCTTATCAAGCAGCTTATTTAGCACAACTCCCAAAGTCCTTCAATTGAGGCTATCTGTCAGCTTGCAAAGGCAGCTAAATCTACTATACACAAGGTCCTTCTCCTAGATCAGGAGATAAAAGGGCTGCACACAGCAAATAAGAAGCAGAAGTGAAAGTGCACAACCCCTAGATTTTTTATTGCTACTGGAGGTGCTCTGACAGGTGCTGAAGGCCAGCAACTTGCCCAAGAAGCTATACAGGCAATGGAACCAGTAGGAGTTCCTAAAAAGTGTGCGCCACCACAATGTAGTAATTGCCATCAAGTTGGTCATATTAGAACAAGCTGTCCTAGTAGACCTAGATAATTCAAATATTCAAATAATTTTTGCTTTGGTTTGATTCCATAGTAAAGATATCTCATGGCTTTTCACCACAGCAAAAATCATGTTCAGGTGGCTCGCTCGGTTGGGTGGCTTGCTCGGTTGTGGATTACGTTAGTTCTTAGTTATTCTCACTTAGTACTATCTCTTATTCTTGCTGATACTATCTCTCAGTATAGAGTTCATCTTTATCCAGTAGTCTCTCTATCCTGCTTGCCTAATATAGTGTTATTCAGTTGCTGTATAGTATATTCTTAAATCTCCTGGAATAGGATCTCTAACTCTCTAAGTATAAAATAGTATAGAATAAAAATTCCTAACTTGTCTCACAGTATAACTTGAGATACTATAGAAAATCTTATCTTAAATCTTCACACCATATCCTATTTTCTTATTCTGAAGATTTTTTTGCGTTCTATTTCTTGTGAAACAGAAATAAGAGAGATTTCTATTCTAATAATTAGCTACAACAGACATGAAATTATAGTTATTTAACTTCAATTGAAGCTTATATTTTAGGGTTACATGGCACACAATCTTATTTTCAGATGTACAACCTTATCTTCTTCTGCCTGACCAGTAGAAGAGCAAGTGAGAGTCCTGCATTATACTTATCAATCTGTCATTCTCCAAGAATAAAATTCAACAAGAGACTTGTGTATGAGTTGAGAACTCCTCCCTACTAATAAATAAATTGAACTATCAGTAAGAGTTTCTTCAAATTTGTACTCTTATCAGACACTAGACATTGAATTTACTTCTGGTTCTGAAGAATTCTGTCAATATTCTCTGCCTTTCCTGATGCATAAAGGATTCTGGCAATTGCAGCATATATATCTAAAAGAATCTAACCGAGAATATTATAGTTGCTGTGCTTCTTAAACTTAACTAGGTGCTTATTGTTCTTATTTGAAAGAGACAGGTTATGGATCAATTCATGTTGGAAATAAGGGTAAGTTTGTATCACCTAAATATTCTCTTCAGTTTAGTTAAGTAATAATGTATTACTTCCCCTATTCTGATCAGATGCATACAGTGGTCTAGCACAAATAGCTTTCCAAATTTTGTGTGAAGTGTGACTCCTATTAACATAATATTTATAAGATAATTGATATTATCTGAACCAAGCTTTGCAATATTGCGGATACCTGAGAAGAGATATAAAGTAATCCAGAAATAAACAACATTTTGTTCCTGAGTTTCAAATTAGAAGATATCTATTATAGGAAATAAATAGTGAACTTGTTTGTGATTTTCATACTTGCTCAGAAAACATGGTATAGTGTGAGCTAACTCTGTATTTAGTATATAATTATTTATTATCTTCTCAGGAACTATCCTCTGAGCTGCTTCATCCCAAAATTCAGTTATTATACAGTGATAGTTATTCTACTTAAAACAAATATTTTTAAGCATTTCTTGATCTGTTTGTGAACTTAACTGGACTATTGTTGCTGCAACTTTTTCAGTTGTAATATCAGTGTTCTCAAATAGTAATGAAGTCACTGAGAGTGTCTTTTCTCTATGTGCTTTCACTACAATAAGGAGATTAGAAGTCATACCTACTTTAACAGAGTATGAGAAGAGAAGTGCAGAAGATATTATAAAATTTAAACCTACTTGAAGTAAGGATTGCTGTATATAATGCTTAGAAAAATTAAAAAGAGTTTTGTTATTGTCACAAGTAGTAATGAACTTGATGATAACCTGTTTCCTATCAGGAGGTAAATTATCAATAAAACTCTTGAGAACTTCAGCTATATTATTTAATAAAAATTGCAGTTTGTATTTTGACAACCTGCTTTTTGATTCATCCTCATTGGCACAAATCTCTTCAAAGTCTGACGGTGAAGATGATAGGGTGGAACTCAAAGAAAAAAGAGAATCAATAAAGTTGTTTTCTGCTATTTTGATGAACAGTTAAAGTGTAATTAAGGCTTCCTTGATGTTCTGCCATCACTTCTGGCTCTGAGCCAATTAAATGAGATAAAAGAGTGACAAATTCCCAAACCTTCTTCAAGATATATAAGCAAATAAGAGAGAGAATGAAATGATGTATTGGCAAAAGTTATTAGTTGTCAATCTTAACATCAGGATACTGCACTAGCCCTTCAGGGGAAGACAGTCTGCAGAGCTCAAGCAGTTGATTATATCCTCACAAGAATTGCAGTAACTACTTCTAGATAAATGTATTTATCCAGGAGTTGTATATATATATATATATATATAGCTCAATAATGATAAAGATTTCTCATGTTTTGTTAACTCCCTTAGTTTATCACACCAGTAAAAGACTTATTGCAAGGTTTTTATTCAATATCTCTACTTTGTGAAGTCATTATAAACTAGAGAAATAAATCTTTTGTGAGGGTTTGAAATTAGATGTGAGGTTCTAAAAGACTATATTTGCAAAATAATCAGTGAGCACTTAGTATAGTGTACAGTAAGCAATTATAAGATCTTTAGAATGCTCACTGAGTATAATCATAAGCAACTTCATTAAAGCAGCTGCATCCAGAAAAGTTTTAAGGTCACTTAATAAAATCCAGTTTGTATATATGTCCCTGACTTTGGGTATCTCTTTCCCTGCTCAGCACCCTATTTATTTGGTAGAGGGATAGTCCGATGTTCATCCTGCTCTAGCTTATCATGACAGTCAAAGTCTCTGCAGCAGGCGATATTCAACCAGAGCTCAAGCAGGTCCTGAGAATATATTGTCAATGCTGTTGTAAAGCTTTTATTAGCGGCTCTTTCCAGCTAATATATTTCTATACTGATTCTGCAGCAAGAGCCTCCTCTTCTGGAAGGGAGGAGATTTTGTGCTGCTGGTAAAATAGCAGTTAAATATCAGTTGCAAACAATCTGTTCAGCTACTAGCTGAGTTTCTCTTTATATATATATATATATATATATAAACTTATATATATATCAGTGCTATATACCGCGGTGTTTAGGAAGGAAAAGAGAGAAACTTCACAAATAAGATAAGAAATTTTATATACCCTTACCTACAAGCTACATTTAGCACTAAATTACTGGTGCTAGAATTTAAATAAATCACTGATCTTGGTCTCTAATTAGCTAAATAAGAGAAAAACTAGTTAAGATTAAAATCACAAATAAAAAAGCTACTAATTCTGATATCTGATTAATTAATTAAAAATATTAGTTTAGATCAGAATTCAATAGCTAATTCTATAATTTTATTAGCTAAAGAGAAATCAGTTAGAAACATTAATTCTGAGTTATTGCTAGATACAAGTATGTAGCAGGTGCTGAGAGTGCTGAGATTAGATTTTAAGAAATTCCAAGAATTTCTTCTAATATTAAATAACTTAGTTAATTTGCTGTGATAAGCTAGTCAGAAGTATATTAATGTCTAATAATTACTATATTAATCTGTTTAGAATTTTGCTGACCACTTTAATAGAAAAAATAGTTAACTCTCTAAATCTTACATTAGGAAATAGTAAAAGAAATACCTGCAAAATTCTTAAAAAAATCAGACTAAAGTTTTCAAATATCTGAATAAATCTAAGATATACAATAGATATTTTTATAAATTATTAAAATTTATTACTGATAAGAAGAACTACTCATATCAAAACAGTATATGAAAAATAAATACAAAGCAAAATAAATTAATATGTAGAGTTATTTTAGGTTTAAGCTCAGTGTTGTGGCTATACTATCTTGCACTGTAACAGCAGATTTCTACTGCTCTGCATTGCATATATATATATAGCTGAGTAGTTAGCAAGAGATGGCAAAAAAATAATATACACTTAATAATTATTAACTATCATAAATTAATTAGGCGTATCTGTTTTTTTACTTAATCTGAAAGATTTAATATGATCTTAATTTACTAGTCTAGAAAGTTTGTTTTTTATTTTTAACCCAGCTTTTTGTCAACTTAATGCTGGATTGTCTAATTTTTATTACTCTTCTATCTATAATTAATTAGACCCCCCCCCCTCGACCACCGGGGTTTAGGCCCGGTGGCCTAGAAAATTTCTTAAATACTTCGTATTTAGGTATTATTTATTAATAATTTGTCAATCTGCTCCTAGATTCTCATTATTTTTAATCTTCAGAATTATCGGTCTTGCTAGATAAACCAATCTATATAATATATTAACTTATTTTTTTTAGATAAGATATAGATTTACTACTGGCAATTACCAGCGGCCTTAAACTCTTTATTATTAAAAACCATATAGATCTTCTCTAAATAAAGCCTATAATAAAAGCCTATAATAAAAATGATCTAGAAAAAAGATTCAGATTAAAGCTCGTTAAGAAATATTTTCATCAAACTAAGTAAGTAATTACTTAGCTCTTTGTAATGTAAAGTATTTTATTCTTTATTTTAATATTATACAATTATTATATCTACCTTATAAATTTTATTATTTTAAAAACTTAAAAGAGTTATCAGTTTGGCTATATCTAAATAAGATCTTAAAATTTTTTAGAATAAGTTTTTATCTTACTCTAATTGCTTAGATCAGGCAGTCAGCAAACTACTATTTTTAAAAAATTCTTTTTTAAATGTAGCTTTTGCTGTTTAGCAAACACAGCTTAATAATTATTCTTAATACTAATTTTTAAGATTTTTTAACTATATTAAGATCAGAAGTGCAACGTAAGTCTATATATAATAGATCAATATTAGAGACTTTGTAATTTAAGTCAAGATGCTGATCATTTTAACGTAGATTAGATGCAAGTTAGATCATTTATTTATTTAAAATTAATATGATCTAAATAGATAGTAAGTTAATTTAGATATAATTTTTATTATAAATTGAATATAGATTATATATTTTTTTCAATTTATATCTACTGCAGATTGTTAAATCCTTATTTTGTATGAGGCAGTTGAGAGTCAGATTGGGTTTTGTGGAGTGAGTTATCAATAATTAATATTATTTATATGTCAAAAAATTATTAGAAGATTATTTAAATAAGATTAATACAGTTATGGAAAACTTTAAAATTATATTATTAAGCTGTGTGTTAACTTCTATTAATACTTACCTGTGCCTAAGGGTTTAAACCCATTTGGGTTTAGCCACCCTCCTTGCTTCTGCAATTCTGGGTGCACATCTTTAGTGTGCCTAACAGCTCAACACCGATTTATATGAGTAAGCTGAATTCAACAACCATAACGTAATCTATAACGTAATCTACAAGCGAGCCGCGCACCCAAGCGAGCCGCGCACCTCCTATGTGATTCTAGCCATGACTGAAAGTAGGCCCTTTTTTTAACGCAAAAAATGTATTTCTATATAAAAACTAATTACTACTGTGATTAGGACATTGCAACCTTTTATGTCCTATAACATGACAATCACTGCATCTTGGTGGCACTTGTACAGGGTGCTGAACTGTAGATGATGCTGATTCAACTGGTAGAGCCCCTTGGGTCTCTTGGGTCTCATTCTTATGTTGTATAAGCTCTTGAGCTTCCTGAATAGAAAGACCCTCTGTATGAGCTATCTGCCAATTAGATTGTCTCCCTTTTTGCTGTTGTTTCTCATGTGCAGCCTGTAGATCCTGATTTTCTTTGGCAAGAAGAATAGCACTATTCATTGCTATTTCACACCCCTTTATAAGCTGGTTCAATGCAGTATTTGTTGGGCTTGAAGGACTCTGTATATGATGCCTTAGAAGCTTCTTAATTGTAGATGCCTGCTTCTACAGTTGGTTGAGATTATAAGGAGTTTTTGGTGCAGAATCAGTGGATTGACTGCCTGATGATATAGGGGTCTTAAGCTGTATATTAAGCTGCCCAAGCACCCTTTCTGGATTGAATGGAATCAGACCAGTAGCTGCAAAGCCATTCTTGATAGTATCTGGTCTAAAGACCTCTGTATGGGCTTGTGGATATGCCTCAAGGAAGTCAAATTTGTCAATATGGTTGAAACCAAGCCGCATCTTATTCTCAACCAAGCGCCCGTATGCACGCTTTAAAGGCGCGAAACAGCCAACATCAAGAGGTTTCAAAAGATGTGATGAATGTGCTGGCATGCAGATTGGTATGATGTTGTTCTCACTGCACATCTGGTCAAATTGAGGAGTTAAATGACTCCCATGGCCATCAAGAATTAAAAGGCGATATTTTCCAGTTGTACAAGCCTCAGTAGCAGGAATAAAGATGTTTTTCAGCCACCGTAGCCCAATATCATCAGTAGTCCATCCATTGTCACTGACTTCAATCCTCCAGTTGTGTGGTAAGGCCTTATCTTCATACCAACCCTGGATATGGACTTTTCCCTTGAAGATAATACAAGGTGGTAGAACCCATCCTCTAGAGTTGATACACTCAATAGAAGTAACCCATTCCCGATTGCCTGGCTGTACAAGAAAGGGCCGGCCGACCATCTCAGCTCTAGTAACTACTTTAGCAGTAGCAACTAGGCCCATTGCATATCCTGTCTCATCAAAGTTGTAGATATCCTCATATGCAATCCCATATTGCATGATAGTGATTTGTACACAGTCAAACCACTCCTTGATAATCTTTGGATCCTCGCATTTAGCACGCTGTTGATTATATCATCGGGAATATCTGGTTTTCAGCTCATCATGCCATTTGATAAAGTTGTATACCCAGTTCTTGCCAATAGATTGGATATCTGCAGAACCATGCTTTGATAGTAGAATATTGGCCATATCTTGAACATGAGACGGTCGGGGAGCTGCTCCACGTCAATCCAGAGATAATATCCATTGTACAAGCGATTCCTCTTCATTTTTTGTCAATTTATGTGAGTTGGCGCGTCGCTCAGCCCGATAAACACTGCTGTGAAGCCGGTCTCGTAGAGTTGATTCAGGTACCATATAAACACGTGCTGCTTGTCGTACATAGCGAATTTCTTTTTTTTGTAATGCAGAAATTGCTAGTAAGATCCTTCCTTCTTGTTCAATAGAATTTTTTGACTTAGGAGGCATTTTTGGTGGTATAGTGGTGGTTTGAATAGATTCAACTAACTGAGTATGAGAGAACGTGTAGGAGGTGCGCGGCTTGCTTGGGTGCGTGGCTCGCTTGTGGATTATGTTAAGCAAGCTGGCCACATAAGCGAGCTGGCCACCTACCCACTGCCAAATCTATTCAAACTGCAATTAGACTATCAACACAGCAAATATTGAAGCTATATACACTATATATCAATTACTTAGCGCCTAGAGCATTGCACCCTAGTATGACCTACTATATTACATGTGCTGCACGTTGGTGGTGCCCGCTTTTGTGGCTGTAGATCTGCCTGCGCAACCACCCCTTCCTGCCCTTGATCAGCTTCTTGAGCACGTTGCAGTCCTTCCGCACCTGTTAGAATACCTCCAGTAGCTATATAGGACCTAGGTGCATTCCTCTTTCTTTTTTGGCGCTGATTGGCAGCCTGTAACTCTTTGTTTTCCTGTGCCAGAAGGACTGCATTATGCATTGCAATCTGACAGCCCTTGACTAGTTGATTAAGAGCTTGATTTGCAGGACTTGGTGGGCTTTGAGAATGGTGTCTCAATAGGCACTTAAGAGCCCAGGTCTGAAGCTCCAATTTCTTGATATTATAAGGTGTCTCAGGGATCCAGGATGCTGATTGATTGCTGTGAGATATAGTAGATGGTGTAGGTGTCTTCATCTGAATATAAAGTTGAAAGCACTTGATCTGGCTGATATGGGACTAAGCCAGTAGCTGCAAATCCACTGCAGATATTGGATGTGGATAGGGCTTCTGTTTGTGCAGATTGATATGCAATCAGAAAGTCTTGCTTATCAATATGATTGATGCTCTACTGCATGTTAGATTCAACCCTCTTCCCATATGCCTTCTTTAAAGGTGAAAAGCAGCCAACATCAAGTGGCTGAAGAAGATGGGAAGAATGTGATAGCATGCATAATAAAATAATCATGTTCTGGATGCAGAATTGATCAAATTCAGATGTGATATGGCTTCCATGACCATCAAGGATCAACAATCAATATTTGTCAATTACATGGGCATGGGTATGCTTATGGAATACCTCTTTGATCTAAAGTAAGCCAAGTTGATCATTAGTCCAGCCATTCTCACTGACACCAATCACCCAATCTGATGGTATATCTCTATACCACAAAGATTGGTGCATTTTTCCTGCAAAGATAATCATTGATAGAGCCCATTCAGTTGAATTGATTGACTCAATAACAGTCACCCACTCACGATTTCCAGGCTGTATGAATCTAGCATGGCTAGATGATTGATCTGATTCAGTGATAACCTTGACAGTTGATATCACACCCATTTGAAAGCCAGTCTCATTGAAGTTATAGATATCTTGATCAATCATACCATACTGTTGAATAACATCCTGCACATGTTGAAACCATTCATGAATGATCTTTGAGTCTTCACATTGAGCCTGTTGATAATTATATTTCCAGTTATATTTTGATTGAAGCTCCTTGTGGTGGTTAATAAAGTTTTGCACCCAACATTTGCCAACAGTGGATAAAGTAGTTGATGTTGATTTTAACTGCTCAGCTAGTAATAGATTTGCCATTTGCTGTACAGTAGTAGCCTGCAATGGCAGACCACATTGATCCATAGATAATATCCATTCCACAAGGATAGATTCTTCAGTAGGGGTGAGCTTTTGATTATTTGGTGTTGAATCAGCATGTGCAGTTCAACCTTGAAGACAGGTAGTCAAAGTTGATCTTGGGATATCATATGCACAAGCAGCAGCCCTAATACTAGAGAATTGGCCATTTTGAAAGGCTCTAATAGCAAGAAGAATTCTGCCTTCTTTAAAGGTATTTTGATCACTTTGTGGTGTAGACATCTTGATTTAAAATGGTCGAACACGTCGCGCGTTGGGGTAGGTGGCCAGCTCGCTTATATGGCCAGCTCGCTTATAGATTACATTAACCCACAAGCAAGCCGCTCACCCAACCAAACCGCTCACCTGCTCACCCACGCAAATACTATATAGAATCCGAAGCCTTATTATTGACCCAAAACAGCAATTATTTACAAAATCAAGAATTAGAGTGATTCAGGCATCAAGTCTGTATATGCTCAACAGTATTGCAGTCACTACACCTTAGCAGTGCACATATACAGGGTGCAGAAGCTGCCTCCACAGCCTGAGCAGCTATACTCTTCAGTGCCTGATTCTTATCCAAAATTCAACTTTGTATGAGCTCCTGTGCTTCCTGAACTGAAAGGCCTCCTCTATGCAATAGCTGGTTTGTTGATTGCTTGCACTTCTGCTTCTGCTTCTTATTTGCAGTCTGTAGATCACAATTTTCTTTTGCAAGGATGGCAGCATTATTCATAGCCAACTGACAGCCCTTGATAAGCTGATCCAGAGCAGCATTTGTAGAGCTTGATGGGCTCTGCATGTGCTGTTTGAGTAAGGCCTTAATTGTAGTTGCCTAATACTGTAATTCAAGAATATTATGAGGTGTCTCTGACACCCAGTTGGTCAGGATACTGTCAGCATAGCTTCCAGAGAGTGTAGAGGTCTTGAGCTGTATATTAAGCTGTATAAGCATCTGATCTGGGCAGAATAGCACTAATCTGGCTGCTGCAAAGCTGTTTTTGATATTCTCTGATTTGAAGGCTTCTGTACAAGCTTTGAGATAGGCTGTGAGAAAACCTAGCTTGTCAATATAATTGATGCTAAGTTGCATATTATCCTCAACTAAGTGGCCATATATGTGCTTTAGAATAGCAAAACAGCCAACATCAAGAGGCTGCAGGAGATGAGATGAATAGAGTGATATGCAAATTGGTATAATATATTTTAAGTGCAGGTGTGATCAAATTGAGGTGTTAGATAGCTTTTATATTTATTAAAAACCAGCATCTAATATTTTCCCTTTGTCCAATTATTTATATATGAAATAAACAGATTTTGAAGCCATGATATGCCAATCTCATCTGTAGTCCATCTATTAGAACTGATCTCAATTCTTTAATTATATAGCAAGATGTTATTCTTATATTAGGCCTGGAGTTGAGCCTTTTCTTTGAAAATGATATAAGGTGGTAGTGCCCATCCTGCTAAATTAACTGATTTAATAATTGTTATCTATTCTTAATTCTCAGACTGTAAAAGAGGTGGATGACCAGATGTCTTTGCCCTAGTGATTATTTTTGCAGTGACAATCAAGCTCATTGCAAAGTCTGTCTCATCAAAATTATAGATATCATCATCAAGGATTCTGTATTATTGAATAGCAGTTTGTACATACTCAAATTATTTATGGATGATCTTTAGATTCTTGCACTTAGCACACTCATAGTTATATCTTTGTGAATATTGTGTTTTTAGGTCTTTATAATGCTTAATAAAGTTGTAGACCCAATTCTTGCCAACATGATATTAAATATTGGATGGACTATGCTCAGAAAGAAGAATATTGGCCATATCCTATATAGAGGCTGGCTGAGAAGCTGCTCCACACTGATCTAAGGACAATATTTATTGTAGAAGTGTATCCTCTTCAGTATCAGTCAATTTATGCCCATTGGCACATATATTAGTCCTGGCAACAGTGCTGTAGAGTCAGTCCTTTAGAGTAGAGAAAGAAACATCATAAAGATACACTGCTTTGCAAACACTCAGTGGATTCTTATGATTTTTTATGGCAGATATAGCCAATAGGATTTGCTCCTCCTGATGATCTGAATTTTTCAAATTTATACATGCTTTTGGTGGCATGGTGGCATGTTGAATTTGATCGATTTCTGTATAGTATTCACACGGGTGGGCGGGTGAGCGGTTCGGTTGGGTGAGCGGCTTGCTTGTGGGTTATGTTAATGTAATCGGACACCGAGCAGGCCACATAACCAACCAACACAACATATTCATCAACTTCAACTACAAATATGCCACCAAAACAAGCAAAACAAGCAGATTCAGCAGTTCAGCAGGTTGTTACGGATTAGGAAGGAGGTCACGTGATGGATTGTCTATGATCCAATTCTACAATCCAACTCCATGATTCAAACCTATGATTCAAACCCATGATTCAAAGCTATGATCCCATTCTATGATCCTCAGAAACCCAGAATAAGCAACATGTATATAATGACACTCCTTTCAGACAGAATCCAACCCTCGTGGTTGACTCACATAGCAACCTGTCATATAGATATTGCTAGTAACACAGGTCTATTCTTTCATATTGCTCACCCCCTTGTTTCTTGTCTTCAAGATAAACCCAACGACCCTATTTGGTCTAGTCATCTAGGCCTGTCGTTACACAAGAAGGCTGTATCTTGCTTGCCATCAAAGCAATTCAATCAGATCAAATAAAAAGCATTTGAGTGGCTGCAAAAGCATATAATGTGAAGTGATCTACATTGACCTACTATATATATGGGTGTTCTGCATGTGTTGATGCAAAGCCTAATAATTAAAAGCTTACTGCAACTGAAGAATAGATCTACACCTATAAAATAGATCTTATTTATGGACCAACAGGGCCTATCACCAATAATCAGCACTATACAAGATATAGTCAATCTTCTATTATCAAGCTGATTGAAATCCTCAAGCCCTCTTAGCAAGAAATGAGTGCAACAATTTGTCAACTATAATAATAAGCTCAAATCAAAATACAGCTGCAGATATGATCATCAACAGACTCTATATAAGGATCTAAAGATTATTAGAAAGTGGTTTCAGCATATTCTGAAGATTGTATAGCAATATGGCATTATTGAACAGAATATCTACAACTTTAATAAGACTGGCTTTTCAATGGGATTGATAGCAACTGCAAAGATTATTACTAGCTCTGAGATAAGGAGCTGGCCTAGAGCAATTTAACTAGAGAATTAAAAATAAATAACTGTGATTAAAGAAGTTAATTCAGCTAGCTGAGCTCTATCCCTAATAATTATCTTTACAGCCCAGAATTACTAATTTAATTGATATATAGAATTACCAAAGGGCTGGACAATTGGGACCAATAAAAATAGCTAGACCATTAATAAGCTTAAGATGTGTTTACTAAAGAATGTTTTTAATAAACATACCAAAGCCTGTATAGCAGGGAGATATTGTCTGCTAATTCTTAATAGCTACAGCAGCTATGCATCTGCTAAATTTGATCAATTCTGCACTGAGAATATGATCATTCCTCTATATCTTCCACTATATTCATTATATCTATTACAGCTGCTTGATATTATCTGCTTTGAGCCATTGAAACATGCATATGGGCAGGGAACACAGATCTATATACAACACAGTATCAATTATATTAATAAAAAAGATTTTATTATAATCTATCAGCAAGTGTGTCTGCATGCATTGACAGGATCTAATATATACAGTAGATTTGCTACAAAAGGCCTAATTTTATATAAACCAGAGCAGGTGCTTGATCAACTTTATATTTAGTTAAAAACATCTACTCTGTCAGGCACATCTCATAGCAATCAATCATCTAGCTGGACTGCTGAAACACCAAAGAATGCTAAGGAGCTGAAGAAGCAGATAAAGCTTATTAAGAATCTCTAATAACAGTGTACACACAGTCCTTCTAGCCCAATCAATGAAGCAGTTAATTAAGTGGTCAAGAGCTATCAAATTATAATGAATAATACAGTGCTTTTAGAGCATAAAATCAAGTAGCTATACACAATAAATTAATATCAAAAATGCAAGTAAGAGATAACTAGATCCTATATTAATACAGGGGGTATTTTGACTGCTGAAGAGATCAGCAGCTTGCTCAGCAAGCTGCAGAGCTGCAAGCAGAGGGGGTAATAGAAGATGATAAGCAGCCTAGAAAATGTGCACCACCACAGTGCAGCAACTGCAATATTCAAGGTCATACTAGAGTTAGCTGCTCAAACAGATAGGCAATTGTTTTATGTGTATATAGCTTCAATTTACAGGTGTTATAGTGAGATAACTAGATATTTAATATAATAGGTGTTGGTTACATGGCCCGCTCGGTGTCCGATTATGTTAGTATAATCTGTAAGCAAGCTGGCCACATAAGTGAGCTGGCCATCTACCCCAATATGCAACGTGTTCAACCAATTTTAAAATCAAAATATCAACACTGCAAAATGATCAAAATATTTTTAAAGAAGAAAGAATTCTTCTTGCTATTAAAGCTTTTTAAAATGATCAATTCTTTAGTATTAGAGCTGCTGCTCATGCATATAATGTTTTTAAGATTAATTTTTAACTATTTATTTTTAAGATTGTCCTGCATACACTAATATTAAATAATTAAAACTTATTTCCATTAAAGAATCGATTTGTATAGAATGAATATTATCTATAAATCAACATAATCTATTATAGACTATTATTATATAGTAAATAACAAATTTGTTATTAGCTGAGTGATCAAAATTAATATTAACTCTTTTATTGTTAAAAGATGCTGAACCTAAAACTTTATTAATTATAAGCTTTAATCAGAATATAATCATAAATATGACTATCAATAGGCTTAATAAGATCTAAAGATTATTCATAAATAATTTTAATATATAAAGATATTATTCAACAATATAATATAATTGATCAAGATATTAGCAATCAGTCCGATTATTTATCCTGAAACATTTATAATATTGAAAAATTAAACTTCAAATTCTTAAACATCTCTTGAAGCATTATTTATAAAACTTATTAAGTTCAGCAAAGCAAGCTTTTGATTAATTAGTTAAAAGCTATTAGGTTGCAATGCTGTTTTTTATATAGAAAATAAAGAGTTATAAACTATTAATTGATGTTAAAATAAGAAATCCATCATAAATTTTATATAGCTATTAAAATATCTTAATAGCTGCAGAGAGACTGCAATATACTTAGCAAGCTAATTAAATGTACAAAGAAGTGATTGAGCAGTCAGATCCACAGTTAATAAAGCAGACATTATTATAATACAGCATAATTAATATATTAGATTATATCAAAGTTTAATATTAATTCAATTGCTAAGCAATTAATTTTTTATTGTATATAGCTTTAATTTTGGGTTGCTATTATATATAATTAATTATTAAATATATTTGGTGGTGGGTAGATGTGCCAGCTTGCTTATAGATTACATTACCATTTAATCCCAACACATATAAAGACATATTGATCTAACTATCTCTTAGGATATTAATATATTCTGCTATTAAAACTCTTTTATACTTCTTGCAATTTTTAATTTAAAATGCCCTTTTTTGCATTATTTTAGGTCTGTTTTCTTCAGCTCTTATAGATCTGTTCTGCCTTTGCAGACTTTACGTGTAATGTAATCCACCACCAAGTTGGCCACACTACTGAGTTGGCCATATACCCACTATGTAATGCCTCTTTTCATAGGTTATACCACAATAATAATCATCTATATGTACTAGAAATCAGTTGTTTAGTGGCTAGAGTATGTTCTAGCAGTAATACTTATTTTAATAATTTATACAAGCTGCACTGCAGTGATGCTCACTTTACTGATTATAAGTCAACTGCTTAATCATTTCTTTATACGCTTGATTAGCTTGCTGAGCATATTATAGTCTCTTTATATTTATTAAATATTTTTAATAGCTATATAGAATTCTGATGTATTTCCCTATCTTTTTTAATATTAACTGATAGTTTATAGCTCACTATTTTCTACATAAATAACAGCATTATATGTTTCAATTTGTAACTAGTTAATTAAAAGCTTAGTTTGCTGAACTTAATAGACTTTATAAATAATGTTTTAATAGACATTTAAAAGCCCTAATCTAAAGCTTCAATTTCTTAGTATTATAAAATGTTTTAAGAGATTTAAGATGCTGACTGATTACTGAAAATACAGATTATGTTATAGATATCTTTATTTAAACATAAAGTTGCAAAAGCACTTAATCTGATTAATATAAAATTAGTTTAATAGCTGCAAATCCACTGCAGATAACGTAATCCACAACCGAGCGAGCCACCCAACCGAGCGAGCCACCTGAACATGATTTTTGCCGTGGTGAAAAGCCATGAGATATCTTTACTACAGAATCAAACCAAAGCAAAAATTATTTGAATATTTGAATTATCTAGGTCTACTAGGACAGCTTGTTCTAATATGACCAACTTGATGGCAATTACTACATTGTGGTGGCACACACTTTTTAGGAACTCCTACTGGTTCCATTGCCTGTATAGCTTCTTGGGCAAGTTGCTGGCCTTCAGCACCTGTCAGAGCACCTCCAGTAGCAATAAAAGATCTAGGGGTTGTGCACTTTCACTTCTGCTTCTCATTTGCTGTGCGCAGCCCTTTTATCTCCTGATCTAGGAGAAGGACCTTGTGTATAGTAGATTCAGCTGCCTTTGCAAGCTGACAGATAGCCTCAATTGAAGGACTTTGGGAGTTGTGCTGAATAAGCTGCTTGATAAGCTCCATCTGCCTTTGCACCTCAGTAGTAGTATAAGGGGTCTTTGCAGTCCATTCAATATCTGCAGGTCCATGAGCAGTACCAGGGGGTGTGATATTCTTGATAGTAAGCTTATCTAGTACCCTTTGGGGGTCCAAAGGAACTAAACCAGAAGCTGCAAATCCACTGCAGATATTCTTTGATGATAAGGCCTTTC
>Ga0207748_1000074_pt1 | contig 99601 bp, 86 predicted proteins | sample HigsolmetaGSP13D_FD_184841 | JGI IMG/M metagenome (GOLD analysis project Ga0207748, IMG submission 184841) | High solid enriched microbial communities from the Joint BioEnergy Institute, USA - SP1-3-D (SPAdes) | ecosystem: Engineered > Bioreactor > SSF (Solid state fermentation) > Aerobic >...
TGGAGGGGATATGAAATGGTCGGCAAAGAAGAACAGAGAATGCAAGAACGAGAGGAAGGTCGATTGACGGGCAGACCTCGATGCGTAACGACCGGAGAGGGTGAGGAGGGAACGTCGTGAGGCTCGAAAAGGAGTTGGGGGGAGGCGGTTGGCCAGCGTTTCACATGGGGCGTGGGCCACGAGCGCGGTGGACCGGGGCGGGAGGGGCCGCGCAGGCTGATTTGCCCGCCTGCGCCGCACCAGCCCGTGCCTCGCAGGGGTCCAGATCGCGGATCCGTGCCGCAGGGCCAGACTCGTCATCCGCATCAATCCCTTGGCCAGTGCTGCCCTATCGTCCGCTCGATATCACTCGCAGAGGCCCGACGGGGCGGAGCCATGCACGTTGTGCTCCAAGCTGGTCCGGATCAACGCTCCTTCGTCAAACGGAGCCTTCGACAAACCGACGGCACGAGGTGGTGATGCCTGGGATGTTCCGCATCCAGCAAGCAGAATAGGACTCAGCGTCTGCAGGACTGCCTGATCTATACATCAATCATTCTTGCCCTCTTCTAACTATTGCGGATTGGACAGTCCTACGTTAGTTAATGTTTGACCTTCTAATACTGTTGCGATCACTTGGTTGGTATGCGCTGCTTGAGATGTCGCGAGTATGGGTACTTCAGCTTGGATGGAATAGGCAGCTATTCCCACATCATTTTGAGGGAAAAACAGCATGTCAAGTTCAGTGATATTCGACTTTGTTAGAAATCATTGTTACCAAATAGCATCTGACAGAGTCTAGTGTGCGGGTCATCACCGTCAACGGATTACGACAAATAGACAAGATTCATAGCCTTGAGACCTGCTGATCGCCACGATAAATCACCATTATATGCGTTTGTCGCATAAACAAGCATGCAGATGAAGCAGTAGCCGGAGCTTAACTTCCAACGTGTTTCGCCTGGCAACATCCAGACGGTAGCTCTGCGCTTGGGCCAACGTCCCGACGGATACGTCAAAGCTTCGATCTTCCTCGCTAGTCGGAGATCGAGAAGGCTTGCTGTTAAGAAGCTGAGTATCGGGTAGCCGAAAAGTGCAAACTTCAAAGATCCGGATCCAGGAACTCCCGAAACGCCATCGTTAAGGTTTCAATCGCCTGGTATGTTCAGAAACCATCTTGCCCTGGAGGAATAGCCATGCTGTCCCGTTGGACCAACATACTACGTGGCCAGGTTGTCAGAGGGTCTGTAGATTTGATGATCGTTCCGAATTGCGGGCTCAGTGGAAGAATATGGGTATTTACACTATCGAATTAGTAGTGAAACGGTACAAGTATCAGGAAACAAGAACATAGTATCATGTTAGAGACATCTGAGGCGCAGAATCAAGGGTAATTGCTTACCTCAAAACGTTCTCCTCACAAAGTCCATACACATTATGAGACGCTATGATACCAGAAGCGGAAAACCAACCCGACAGAAACGGACCGGAAAAGCGCGACGGGCGAACGCTCTCACGGCAACGCCCGACATTCAGAAAAAGACATGGACTATAACCCATTGATCCGGTAGGTTCTCAGAGCACCTTTGCCCTCTTCTCACGCGCGACCTCCTCTCTCTTGATCTCCCTCTCAACCTCCTCGAGCCGCGCCTCCCATTCGGCCCAGCACTCACCGCTTCCGAGCAGTCCAACCTCGTACCAGCGCTGCAAGACCTTCGCGCTGCGGGTCCTCAGCTCAGAGATCTCCCTCGCCTGCTCCTCCTGGACCTGCGCCAGCTTCTCCAGCCGTGGCTGGAGCTCGATGAGCGACGCGGACAGTTTCGCATCCGGCACGGGAAGGTCGTTCAGCGAGGTGAGGCGCGACGCGGTCTCCGGGAATGCGGACGCGTACGATAGCACAATCGACGCGAGATTCTGCACCGTCAGGCCCGGCGGGATCTGATTCGGTGGTGCGGGGCGGAAGAGCTCAGGGAACCGGTCGTCTGGTCATTACGCGTGGAACTTGATTAGCTTGGTTCTTCTGTTTTGTCTTGTTCTGAACGCAGACAACTAGGTGGAAAAAAAAAAACTAACGAAGCTGAAGAACATCATGGACGGCCGGTAGCTTCTTGCTCAGCCTTTCCAGGTCGGCCTCCAGACGTGCAAGTCGTCGGGCCACGGTATCGTCCAGAGTCTCGGGCTTCGGGACGGGCTTTGGCTGTCCCGCCCAGTTCGCGTCTCCGGTGAGAAGGTATTCGAGTCGCCGCAGACGGACCTCGAGCAATTCGAGCGTCGCTCCGGCTATAGTATCGTTTACCAGTGTCATTGTCGTTATTGAGGATTCAATCGGGCTGGACGCTGGTAGCTCTCTAAAGGCGGTAGGCGAGCGCTACCTAGGTAAGTTAAGCCGATTGCGGGCGGTAGCCTTATGCAAACACAACAAACATGCCCACATACTATTTTGGGAAGTGCGGAGTGGATCCATGGGAAGTACCTGTCTAGTACCATTTTCTGGCAGGTTTACTGTAGATCCTAATAGCGTTGTAATAATAATATTCCGGAAACCTCATTTAACATATATATAATATGGCGAAAAAAATAAATTAAACGACGGATAGTCGCAATTTGAGCGTTCATAAATATTAGACGCGATGTGATGGCACCACTAATAGTCTAGTTTAGCAATGTCATGTATCGTACACAACATGCGCGCTTTCATTAAGAGAAATTCACCCAGATCGCGAATTACGATATCAAGTCTACCTAATCCTGTTAACGTACAAAAGCCCCTCTTACCCAGTCATTCATAAGGTTTCGGTTTCATCCCATCTCTAATCCATATGCTGCGAAAGTTGGATTACGTGGTTCAGCCTGCCCTGGCTGCCTCGTAACGCTCCTACATTACTTACTATCCTGCATCTCTTGCCCTTCATCGTCAAATGAAGAGACCTGGTAGTCGAACACATTCACGCCCGAAGCGGTCGGCCGGACATGTTCATCCAGGGACATCCTCTGCTCGTCTCGATGTGAACCCTGATAGCCTGGTGCAGGAGCTGACTGCGCATCATTAAAGTATTCACTTGAATCGAAGGGATAACCCGGAGGCTCACTGTCGTTCCAAGTCTGCATTTGCTCTTCACCCTGAAGAGTCTCGCTCTGAGACTCGCGTTCCGCTTCTTGGAGTTCGGCCTCGAAAGATCTGTTATCTGTATCCACAAACGCCTGCAATCGCGTCAGAATGTATAAGTTACCCGTAGAAATGATTTCATGTTACCTGAAGCTGAGGCGGGAGAGCGCCTTCCGAAAAGTTTACTGCGTTGTCCGTTGCATAGACAAGTAAGACAGTCTTTGACTCTTCGCGCGCAGCCCTAAGGACCTCGATTTCTCTAACCTTGCGGGCGGTATACCCAGCAATATCTGCATTCGGAGGTGCAGCATACTTCCTCCTCGATCCCTTCTGGTCCGCTTCTGCCCGTCGCGTATTTGTGTCGTCTGTAGAGAAGCTTATTCTCCACCACTGCCAGCCTTCATCTTTCCTAGCACTGGAATCCGTTTCATCCGAAGGATTATCGGGAACGCGACGCCTCAGCACGTAGATTAAATGTGGCTCGGTACATACACCGCGCAAAGTGTACTTGTGATGAGGCGGCTCGTCTGGAGAGGTTGACGGCTCTGTAAGGGTCTTGGAGTAGTTACGCAGTGTTTCGAGAGCGCTCTGTCTTCGGCTCTCCAGTTCTGTTCTCAAACGAGTCAGTTTGTGCACAGGTACTCTAGTAGACGCTTTCTCTCACCTTTCAGTTTCTCCTCAATCTTTCTCGAGATGGTGCGAAGTTCGTTTGCCAGCCGCTGGCCTTCCGCAGTCGCAGCTTCGGGTGTCAATGAAGCCTCGCTCACCCCATTAGCGAGATTCTTTGGCAGAGCGAGACAAGCCGCATCTGCGGCTTTCTCTAGTGTCTCCCTGGTCGTGAGTCCCTTGCTGGCTGCGGCTCTGGAGACTGCAAATCGGTTCATGAGATTGCTCAGCCTCGAGACTTCTCTGTAAGCTTCAAGTTTTCGAGACCGAAAGTCACGAGCGATATCCCTACAAGTATCAAGATATCGGTCAGGGTAGAAAACAGCTGGTATCTTCACGTCGACCGATTTGGCCGACGATTTGGAAGCCTCCAGCCTTATCGTGAGAACCTCGGCAAGATGGTCTATCCACACATCATCAAGTTCCTCACCGGGCTTGTCAGACCAGACAGTACGATCAAGGACATCGTAAAGCGTCTGTCCATGCTCAGGCTCTACAAAGGACTCCAGGGTGACAAACTCCTTCTCTATCGGGGTGTCCAGCGCCGAGAGCGGCCGTTTCAGGGCACGGGATGAAAAGATTGTTGCCAACTGGTTTCCGGGAGTCGCACGAACAGCTGCCTCTTGCCAAGTTTCCAAGAACTTCGTGAAACCCGTATCAGGGTCATAACTTGACACAGGTTTCATACTTGCCATAGCATCACAGCTACCGAATGCACGCTCCGTGGAATCCAAGAAGGCCATCAATCTCTGAGCTTCATACAGGACATCATCCAAATCGCAGTCATGACCTTGAGTATCCTCAAGCGACACGATCTTGGGGAGATTAATTGGCTGCCCATTCCACCACTGCGGGTCATGGCCGTAATCCGGAAGGACCTCCTCCCTCATCAAAAGCGCTTCTCTGGCAAGAGGGATTGAATGAAGGATCGTTAAAAGCCCTCCCAGATATGTCGCTTCCTGAGACGGACGAATAAATGCAGGCTCGTTGTCGACTCTTTTGCGCTCTCCGGGATCCGGGCTAATTATCACTTCACGGGAGCTGGGTTTGAATAGGGTCATCGCCCAGGAACTCTCATCATAATGATCCCGAGTCGCGCGCCCAAAGTTGGTATTGCTCGTTCGCGTGACCCCACTCTCTTGGTCTCCAAAGTCCTGACTCAGCGACATCGCCATTGCCTGCTGTAGGTCACGCTCCTCACGCTCGGCCGCCGTCAATCCCTGTCCGGCATTTGCTGTCGAATGTACCACCGAGTCAGCACGTCCAATTTAACCTCATCAGAAAATTCCCTCACCCGTAGTATTCACAGCTGACAGATCGATGGTATCGCCGTATTTAGATGCGTTCGACGACTCGCGCATGTTCATCCGAGACGGAGGACGGGAGGGAGGGGCTGCGTAACCTCTGTCTAAAACAGGGTCCGCTTCGACAGTGAAAGCTAACAGAATAGAGAAATATTAGACATTCCAGTTTGATCATCGTTTGGAGGCTCTGGGTACTCACATCGGACATTCTGACCGTCGTAAAAGCTCGGCGCCTGCTCTCCAAGCGAACCATATCTGCTTATCAGCCTGAGCTCCAATTAGTCCAGTAGATAACGGAATTTCACCTCTGGCTGGGAATCAGGTGGGTTCTCGAAATAGGCGTTGATGGCTTTGTTCGAGTTGAGATCATTTGCCTATTGCAGACCAAGTCAGCCGACGACATTGGACACGAGCGACACAGAAAAGAATACCAGACCTTTAGATAGCTAATAGCCTGCTCGCGCGATGAGTTGGTAAAGCTAATGAAATTGGAAATAGCTTCTTCTGAAGGTTCGGAGGCCATCTCTCAAACCCCGCGCCTTCGTGGCTTTCAAGCAGGACACCGAAGCGTTAGCACGGCCTTTCGGCGCGCAATACGGGAGAAATCGAAGAATCTTGTTCTTCAATTTCTTTTGTTATAATTATATAGAAAAGAAAAAGTGGCCTGCACGGATTCCGCACTGCTGTTTAGTTGCTATCATCCGCAATCTGACTTTCTTCCCTTTCTTCCTCCCGTGCAGCTCCCCGCCGTATGACATCGCCCGCCAAGCCACACCAGGGTCCACAAGCGGAGCTAGTTTCCATCTCCGTCCGTTTGTACAATATCCAAGAAAACAAAGGCACAGCGACTTTATCCAGCATCAATGCACCATCTCGGCGCTTTATTCACCATCGCAATTCACCAAGGATGCCCGAGCGTCTTGCTGGAATTTCTAACATATTCAATGGCGTACTTTACCTATAGGAAAGGAGTGTGTGAACCGCAGAGCCGGCTCACCTTGGAGCATCTCACGACGTTTTCTCAGGTTCTTGTGTCCAAGCACTGATGTTCCAAAGTGTACTTCTAGGATATCACTCTGTACGGAGTACTTCATTCACAATTTCCACTAGCCTGGGGTAGAGGCCATTCTACTCCAGTCTCATACTCTTTCTGTTCACATACCCACCATGCACTGTGAAAATTTAGAGATTCTCAAAAGTTTGGAGTTACAAATATTCAGGCCATCTCTCAAGGCCAAAACGTACATACAGCTAGCCACTGTATGTAAATGTTACATTTATTTCCGTTTACAATTATTCGGGCTGTTTCTAGATAATAATAGAAGCTGTTCTCACTGCCAGCGCATCTCGTTTTCTTTCTACAAACGTGATTGAACTGGCCAAGAAGGGTGAGTTAATATTTATTTGTTCTGATAAATAATGCTTTGCGCTATCATTTGTGCTATTTATAATCTATTGTCTACATGAAACATTGTTCTTGTCAATGCATAGATGAAATTCTACATTTGAAAAACAAAGGCGGCACATCTTATTCAAGGAGTCTATCACAGTACATATATCATTGCAGGAATATTGGAACAACCAGCTCAAGTTAGGATTGCACTGTTTTGCTGAAAGCTAAGCAGGACTGAAACAGCATCAATCATGTCTACCCAACTGGTGCAGTCAGATCAGGGACAGAGAGCGAGACGTTGCTTGAAGCGGTCAGTTTCTTTCTTCGAAGAACAACCCACGAAGACTAGAAAAAGGTGGAGGCTCAGGCAGCGGTCACCTCCTCCTGTCGAGTTGCAAGGACAACGGATTTTTGAAGCGGATATTCCGTTGTCACGCCCCTACGTTTTCCAGATTCTCTCTGCCATCTATTGGGACATCAATTTTGTCTGTCTGCTTCGAAAAGCCACCAAGATGTCCCCCGAAGAGAATTCAATAGACCCTTGCATGGTGAATGTATACCAAAAGGAACATAGCAAGGCCGCAGCGATGGTTGAGAAAGCAGCACGACAGATGAATGCGAAAAATTTACTTGCTCAAATTGGGGATGTCTCTTTCGAGCGAGCCGAAGAGCCATGCCTCAGTGCAGACCAAAAGCGCCAGCGAGAACTTCGACGCCTTGAGTGGTTTGTCTTCCGCCATGGCTGGAGAATGTTGGCAATACTCGCACATGCTAAGGCTTTCCGACGGGCTTGCAAACATTCTACCCCTCAGGTCTGGCGCGTGCTGTCTGACGCAATTCGTGAAAACCGCCTGAGTATCGAGATATTTGCCCTCTCGAGAGACTTGGATTGGCGCGCTCCGCTACAAAAACATCAGGTGCCTGGCTTACAAAAAGCATTATCGACTGTAGTCGAACTGCCAGGCGACCATCCTCATCACATAGTCAGAACCTTGGACGGAGGCCTACGCTGCCCGACATTCGACGGAAAGCTCCAGGTGCACGTTGACGGGTACATATTTGACCCACGAAAGTGGCCCCCTGGGACACCCGATCCCACAATTCGCACACCAGAAGACGGGCCCTGCGATGTTTGCCATTCGAACGAGATGTGCGACTGTACTATTCATTCCCTTGCAGGCACCCTCGTTGAGCTGGTTGAATATCCACTGAAAGGCGTCGGCGTTCGTTCCCTCGCCCGATTTAAGAAGGGAGACGTACTAGATTTGTTCATTGGCGAGCTCCGGCCACCTGGCTATGAAGGCGATCCTGTCTATGCCCTTATGCATCAGTCGAAGATGAGTGCCGAGGGAGGGCGTGCCCTGATCTGTCCGAAAAGGTATGGGAACTGGACTCGTTTCATCAACCATTCGTGCAATCCGTCGACGGAATTTTGCAAGAGGACCATTGGTCGCAAGACGGTGATAACTGTCGAGGCGACGAGGAATATTGAGCTCTTCGAGGAAATCACGATTGATTACGGCGAAGCATACTTTACGAATGGGAGAAAGTGTTATTGCTATGAGAGCGTGTGTCGCTACAGGAATAGTACCTAGCGCTCGAGGACTCACATATGCATGTACAGTATCACTTATCGAGAGAGATGTTGGGGAAAAAAAAGCCGTGCGTTGGCTATGTGAGCAATCCAAACAGACATTCCAATATCCAGCGATGGAGCAAGAAAGCGATAATCTCGTCTCTACATCTACCCTCCATAGTCTGATGCCAAGGAAAAATCAAGACCAATAAAGGCAACAGTCGATACTGCTCAATAGAGCGAACTTTTCAACTTTGACAATATTTCGCGAGCGCACTACTGTTCTTCAATCTGTGCAGGGGCTACTAATGAGCGTTGATAGAGATAACGCCCCTTGGTCTTGTTTTTAGCAGGTTGGAAGAACCACGTTCCGTTTCCATCTCACCTCAACTAACGAGACCGACGCCAGTTGATCTCACTTGATCCTCCACCGAATATCCTTCAACGCGACCCCAAAGGAACTCACGGCAAAGGAAGACGCTGTAATAAGGTCATCTTTGTCCGCGTGGTCCTCATTCAGGCCCAAATTCTGCCTAAATTCATGCATCAGTAACTGGAAAACTCTGAAGATTATAACCAGCTTTAAATCTGGAACCTAATTGCAGGAAATGATTCAAATTAGGATACAAGAGAATCTAGAATCTAGATGCAAAGGCCCAGAGGCAAGAGCAACTGAAAAAAATCGTTGGAACTCAACAAAAGAAATTGGCCATATGTATAAGAAAAAATTTTTACAAGCAAATTTTATATATATATATCTCATCTTATTTATAGATGTTGAGTCTATCAATAATAAATCATAGTAGCAGACATTTGACCATAAAATCAAACACCAGAGACCATGTGGCTAATACAATAAACTTGTGTCATCCTTTTTTCTTGACGATCAATTTCCTATGACCCCGGAGACCCTCATTATTGCTGCGAATAAAGTCCGGAAGAAGCTGCGGGAGTTATCCGTCGCACCTCGTCAAACCACTCGGAGTATTCGGAGGACGCCCGAAGGGCCGGCAGCGGAGAGGGAGGGGATCATACGGACAGGAAAGGACATGTCAAAGCAGAGATGCAACAGGTCAACCTCAACAGGCACCTTCCGTCTCGCAGCACCACTGTACCTAGGTACATACCTCGGGGAGTCGTTGACGGGCTCGGCACGCTCCAGGAACGCGCGCCGAGACCGACCCCGCACACCGCAAGTCGGTAAGCTCGGCCGCGGATGCGGGGAAACCCCGGACCACAAGCCGACGCCTGAACCGAGACACCGGACCGTCCTAAATACGACCGGTCGCGGGGGCCGGGGGCTGTGCTTCTGTTGTCTCTTGTTCTTTCTTTTATGTAGCTCTTGATTTCAGCCTCTTCCCCCGTTTCCTCGATCTACCACTCTCCCTTTCGTCTTTCGTGGTTCACTGGCGTCAGAAGGCCAACAGATCCAGGCACGCGGATATCGTCGGCCTAGCGAGACAGCAGAAGCCGACCTCGGTAACGTGTCGAGGTTCGACGAGGAAACAGGGGAACCGGTGACAACGGGAAAGGAGCAGACATGCAGGGATACCAGCTATGCCGTCTGGGAAGGACGGCAGCTTTACGACTGCGACCGGGGGTTAAGACGAGGGGAGTTTCGCCAGCTGTCCCTTTTGCGAAACGGGGACTCTTGACGCAGAGTTATGCTCGGGGACCGACAGAGGTGAGTGTTGAAGATCTACACGCTCATGACGCTCGGAGTCAAATTATGCATATGGAAAGTTCCCTGGGCTAACGCGTCATAACCTTCGGATTATTATTATAGCCTCCTCTTTTTGAGCAGACCGTCCCGGAACACTTTGCGAACATTGTAGGGAAATACGGGGATAGGAACGCGTTCGTTATCCATCGACTACGACTTCTACCCTCACAACCGCCCTGCTGACGCTTTTGAAGTGTGATTTCAAGGCACCAAAATGGCCGTTTGACGTACTCCCTTCTTGACACCAAGAGTAATGCATTGGCACGAGGTCTGGAGTCCATTGGTGTGAAGAAAGGCGACCGGGTGGCGGTGATGCTTGGAAATGGACTCGAGTATGCAATTGTACGGTTTGAGCTCTCTCCGCAAAGTCCAGCGCTCGAGGCTTAACGTTCCAAAGGTGACATATGCACTGTTCAAGCTCGGAGCTATCCTGGTGCGTTACAACTGTATCTCGACGTGGTGAAGCTCCATTCTGACCGTGTCCCAGGTGCCGCTTAATCCATCATTCAACGCGAATCAAGTCGTTGCTGCCTTAAGCCACCTTGGTGCCAGTCATTTGATGATCAGTACCGAAGCAAATCTGCCACGGCGGCAGCCCCGTGACAATATCCCTCTTCTCAGGCACATTGTCCCGAACCTGGAAGGCTCGAAGGTCGAATCTTCCCTGATACCCTCTCTCAAACATATAATCATTGTCGACAATTCTTCTGGCCGGGTCGATACCTCCTCTTATAAGTGCTTGACTCCTTATACATCGCTTATGTCCGAGTTGGCAGAAGATGGCCGCCCATTACCTCCGCGAGATCTCTCACCGCACGACGTCGTCAACATCCAGTTTACCTCTGGAACGACCGCCATGCCGAAAGCAGCGTGCCTAACTCACCGGTCTATCCTGAATAACGGGGCTCAGATTGGAGATCGCATGCTTCTGACACCGGAAGACATCGTCTGTTGTCCTCCGCCGCTTTTCCATTGCTTCGGATGTATACTGGGGTATATGGCGACGGCCACTCACGGATCTGCTATTGTATTTCCATCAGAGTCGTTTAATGCCCTTGCAAGCCTGAAGGCTGTTCAGGAGGAGAAGTGCACGGCGCTGTATGGTGTCCCGACGATGTTCATCGAGGAGCTTGACCTGCTTGAGAGCGGACAGGTCCCGCATGAAGGATTCCAGTACCTGCGGACGGGGATAGCTGCCGGTAGCAGCGTCCCCGCGGAGCTGATGAAGAAGCTGCACAAGACGCTGAATCTGACAGAACTGACAATCTGCTACGGCATGACCGAGACTAGCCCTGTGTCTGCGATGACGACCACGGACGATCCAATCGAGAAGAGAATCAACACCGTCGGAAGGCTCATGCCGCACGTAGAGGCGAAGATTGTAAACCCGGCTGACCGAAGTCAGATTCTCCCCATCAACACGAGAGGTGAATTGGCCGTGAGTGGATACCTGGTGATGAAGGAGTACTGGGGCGCTCCGGACAAGACCGCCGAGGTGCTGATCCCGGATGAAAACGGGAAGCTCTGGATGCATGTGAGTCTTGTGAAAAGCTTGACCCGATGACCAAATGCGCCACCTATGTAGAAGGACGATCTAACCGAGAGCCAGACCGGCGACGAGGCTTCCATGTCACCCGACGGCTATATCACTATAACGGGCCGGATCAAGGATCTGATCATTCGTGGCGGCGAGAATATTCACCCATTGGAGATTGAGAACTGTCTCTTATCTCATCCCGGCGTGTCCAACGTGTCAGTGGTGGGCGTTCCGGACGAGAAATACGGGGAAGTCGTAGCAGCTTTCGTCGTCGCCCGCGACGAGGGTGACAATAGAATCTCCGTCGAGGAGATCAAACAGTGGGTGCGAGAAAAGCTGAGCAATCACCTTGGTAAGTTGTTTGATTTTCCTTTTTGTCCGAATCAAACAAGTTTTCTGCTTTGAAATTTTATCTTCCCTCCTTCGATGGTGCCAGCACAACCCTCCGCATCCCATAATCTGTGATTCCATGGCGCATCTTTGAAGCTCCTCTTTCGCTATCCCCGCCGATTCCCCGTCAGAATCAAAATGCCCTGGTTCAGCTATATCCGCAGCCCGCCCCACGGGGCAATAACAACACATTTCTGTGGATTGATTTTCCCCTCCGTCGCCAGCGCTATGCCCTCCCGATTCCCCCACACGAACAAAGCCACATCCTGCTTCCTACTTCCTCATGCAGTATGCCTGCATTAATCCCTCACACCACCAAAAGCTTCATTTTTTCCGGAATATCGGCATGTATTTCCAAGGTTTTTTTGTCCATATTACATTACCTATTACTGTACCGTGTTTTTATGCTCGTATGGGGTGCATTATTATGGATGGAGTCCATCATAATGTACGGACCCATGCTGGCAGCAGTTGCATGTTCGCTGAGCACCCCGTGTCGTGTGATCATTCCTTCTCTCATTCCACTCCACTTTTAACCTGTGCATTTCATTCCTCTTCCCTGGCCCCGTGGCTTTCTTTCTCCCTCCTCAATGCCGGAGTTCACATCCCCCGACCCCGATCTCGACAGTTCAAAACACCGAGACGCCGAGACAGAGACAACACATCCCAGTTGGCCCGAACTCCCATCTTCCCCATTGGAAGGAGCAATTGTCCCGTTTTGAAAAGAATTTCTTTCCTCCCCTTTCTGATTGCATACATGCGTGCACTTTTCTTAGTATCTATGGTCATTTTTACCCCTCATTTCATCATCATCATCATCATCATCCCCACACATCGTTCCGCTCACCTCCCAAGCCCAAACTCAAAGCCCCCAAAACAAGAGATACAGCCAGACATCTCATCAAACAATTTTACTAACAATACAAAAACTACAGTCCCCAAATACGTCTTCTACCTCCCCAGCTCCGACGCCTTCCCCAAGACCGCGAGCGGCAAGATCCAGAAGTTCAAGCTCAAGGAGATGGCGGTCGAGATCCTCAAGCAGGAGGGCGGCGGCGGTGGTGGTGGTGAGTCCGGTACTGCCATCTCTACCTCTACCTCTACCTCTACCACTACGACAACCAGCACTACTACGGCCACCACTACCGGTGCTTCTGCCTAGAATCTATATGATATGATTCGATATAATATGGGACCTGGGTCGGGTCTCCCTTCCAGGATGGCGCGAAAGCAAAGCTCTCGAGAGCCCTCTCGACCTCTCGGATGAGGTATATATATATATATATATATGGGCATAGTGAACATGCAAAAAGGAAAGAAAGGAAGAGGAGGGAACAAACAGAGGTAGTCGGTCCTGAAGTGCAGTGGAGAATTTAATTAATTTGATAATTATCAGAGTAGATCAGGTTAGTATGTAGGGACGGGAGCCAGCACCAGCAGCAGAAATTTGTTTAGAAGTACCGTGCGGTGCAGTACAGTACAGTATAGTACTTATCCTCTTGTATGTAGATAGGCACGACAGGCAGGCAGGCAGGTATGTGGGCGGTGGATAGATAGATGGATGGATGGAGTGTGTGTATGTGTGCGTGTTTTGGTTTAGGTCAAGTGGACAAGATAGGATAATACATTTGAAACCATCTTTATTTATTTTATTTGTCATCTTTTGGATTGATAATCGATGTCTCTGACCTATATTCCTCTAACTCATTTGATGAGGAATCTTCTGCGCGTCTGCAATTTGCTGCTGGTGCGGGCATTTAGGTTGCGGTATGAATATTCACGGAGCATTGTAGAATCAAAGAAAGAAAAAGCGGTGGCAGCACGCCAGAACCTTACTTAATAGACAGAAAAGTGAACCGTCAGGATGAATGAGGACTGAAAACTGGACAAGCCAGATAAGTAAGGATTTTAGAATGCCAAAGTCTCCTTTTTTGGACCATCAACAGGTGACTCAAGCAAGAAACAAGATGAAATGATAAGACATAAGCAGTATTAATCAGGTATCAGGCAGTAGTTAGCTGGGTCTTTGCTATCATCATTCGTGATCATAGTCATCATCACCGCCGGGAACAAAGAAAATGGTTCCCATCAACCGATTCAAGCAGGCAATCAGATTGCCGACCCACACACCATGCTTTAGCTTTGCGCTCATCTCGTTCTGTTGAAGTTTGAATGTTCCTTATGTTGTCAAAGTTCCACAGCAATCCTTGAGGTAGACAGACGATGTGGGAAAGGGCATGAAGAGCCTGGGGACGAGCTATCAAAGCAAAGAAAACACGGCATCACAGTAACCCAGCTGAAGCAAACCCAGCAATCAATTTCCGGAAATTAAAGCAAGCGTGAGGAAAAGCCAGATGCAAATCGGCAAATAAAGATTGAGACATCCTGTGGTATACACACATGGAAACATCTGTAATGTAAGCAGTCTGAACGTCAAATGCAGATTCAGAAAGAAGGAAAACACCTGTCATGACAAAGTCACCACCAGACCATTTGTTGTCAAATGCCATTGAAACCAGATATAGACCGGTCGAGGAGGGTCGCGACCAACTAGTAAGAGGAAGCATATATAAAGCGCTGCAGGGCAAGGCTAAAGTGATAACATTGACGTGACGAATGTATACAGTTAAGACTAAATAGGACTAAGCTGAAATAGGGAAGGGTATGTCTGTGAAGTATGTACAGTGAATGAAAGACTTCAACGCAGGAAAATCTACGTGCCAACTTCAGGAAGATGTACAGGGAAAGTACTTGGACAAGATGAAGGTAATACAACTCATCTGCAGGGTTTACAGGAAGGTGGTAGGGTGTGGACGAAAGTGTGCATCTCACATCACTCACTAAGGCAAGGATCAGTATCCATCTCCTGTATCAAAGCGATGCGGCGGCATGCGTTTCTTCTCCGGTGGTACGTGGTTGTGCATTTTCTGCACCACCATCTTGCCAGCAAGCTTGCAGCTACCTTTACCAGCTGCGTCAATAGAGGTAACAGCCTTGGAGAGTTCATTCGGCTCGGGGCAGCAGCATTCGATCGTTTTCACCCAGCGGTCATTCAAGGCCTCATGGATTGTTATCCTTTTCTCGGGATCTGGATGAAGCATCCGTAGAAGAAGGCGTCTAAGAGCCTCTTTGTAGAGAATAGAGAAAATCTTTCCACACGAGGGATATTGCGTTTCAGTGACTATTCCATCAGGTTTCGTCTTCATAAAGTCGTCCCACCCGGCGATGAACTTGGCATAGTTAGGATCCTTCGTGTCCGCACACTCCCATGGCATGCCACGGAAGTTTAGGGCAAGACAGACGATGGCGCATGACCAGACGTCGAGTGGTCGAGGGTCGTAATCACCTGTATAGAGAGTAAGCAACCATGTTATGGTAACCGTTTCAAAGAGCAAATACCTTTCTTCGCTAGAACCTCCGGGGCAATGTAAGGCCGGCTGCCACAAATTCCCGGAGGGCACTTGCGGATTTCTCCCATTTCCTTCCCACATTGGCCACCTGCGGAACGCAGACCTGGGTGGATACCGCTAAAAACTTCCGAGACACCAAAGTCGGTGATCTTAAGGTGGCCTTCACTCGAAAGGAGCAGGTTCTCCAGTTTGATATCCCGATGCGCGATTCCATTGTCATGTAGATAAGCGACACCACGTAGAAGCTGCTTGAAGAGGCACATGTTGTCCTCCTTCTGGAGGTAGTTCTTCTGCACCAAGGTGAACAGTTCTCCGTGCGAACAGTACTCCATAACGTGGTTCCATCGGCCGGCATGAGTGCAGAGACGGACCGTTTTCACGATATTCGGATGATGTAGGCTGTTGGCGATGCTGAACTCGGACTTGACCTTTTTCTCGTACTCCTCCTCGTTCTCCTTCTGACTGCGTTTCCGAAACTCTTTGACTGCATACGGGACATCCTTTGAACATCCTTTCCTGTACATTATCTTCACTGTAGCCGTAGCACCCTTCCCGATCTCCCTCCCCCTCCGACCTGGCACCTTGCTTGCACTCACAAACTCATCGGCAAGCTCACATGTATCAACCGTAAAATCATCCGGGAGACTTGCGCTCATCCGACGCGCCTTGAGTCCCACCCCTGCATCAGCCGGAATTGAGAAGCCTGGCCGCTCAGGTTGGTTCTTGAGATCGCCCAGGCTGGGGGACCGCATCCTTTGAGCGGGATACTGTGGACGAGGAGTGGCACCGAACCTAATTTTCTCTTTCAAATTCAACCCCGCGGAAGAGATTGAGTATTTCCTAGCACCTTGCAAAGGTGGGGAGGTTCCAAGCACTCCATTGACGACTGTATTCAACGTGCTGGAAGGTGATGATGGGGAATGGGGTGAATTGGATTTCGAGGTAACGGGGGAATTACGAGATGTTGACGAAAAGGATGCTTTCCGTTTCGATGAGAAGAGGCCGCCATTGCTTGAAAAGACGGCCTCCTTCGGAGACAGATTCAAGTTCCAATCGCCCTTGGCCTCCTCGTGCGCATTGGAATTCGAGCGGCGAAACAGGGCTTTTATAGAATGAGACGCTGTCCTCAAGGGAGAGGGGCGGACAGGAGCTGCAGAGGTGGACATGTGTTGTTGTTCACTGGAAGCAGGGGCAGCCTTTGGGGGAGTTGAATCGGGAGTGGCAGCAGTATTAATGATCAACGGATTCGAATTCGATGGAGAACATTCAGGGCTCTTTGTACTTGACGTCACCAGTTCCTGCTGGTGATTCGAGAATGCCGGCGGATACGAGTCGCTCGTCGGGGTCAGAGGTTCGACAGGCTCACTTGCTGTCTCATCGTCCTCCTCCAAGACCTGGCTCGGGAGATCTGCAGGACACGCATCTGACAAGCTGATCTGCGGTGCGGCAGGAACCAACAAATTGGATGGCGGTATAGAGCTCAGGATCTGGGAGTGGTCATGCTTGTCATCCCGCCACGGGTCACTTCCAGAGTGCATGGCAGGAGCTTGCGATATGGAGATAGGCATGGCTACTTGAAGCCGATGCCACTCGGATTTTGAAGACCTCTATTGTGTGATGACTGTTTGAAGACGTGAAGAAGAGGGTGGAGGTGAAAATCATATAGTCAGATTGGTGGAGTGACGTGCAGGTGAATTTCGAGCGAAGAAGACGATCGAGTACTTTTCATGTGCACCACCACACTGTCAATTGAACTGCACAGACGGTGATTGTCGGTGGTGAGACACAGGCTAAGCCCGCTGCAGGCAATTTGAATGCCCTGATCCGCTTAAAAACCTGCAGCGAGACCAAGGGGGGAACCAGCAGAGAGAGGAACAAGTGAGGACAAAAGAACCCATCTGAAGACAAGAAGTATACAGCCCCAGAATGTGTTAGTGTCAGGGGACAAAGGAAAAAGAGGAGAGAGGAGAGGAAGAGAAGGAGGAAGGAAAAAGGAAGAGGAGAAAGAAGAGAGAAAAAGCGCAGAAGAACAGGATATCGCAACGACCGAGGCGGGGAGTACCGTGGGTGTATCGCAGCGAGGGGAAGGAGGAGTCGCGGCGGGAACCACGGGCGGCGGCGGGCGCGACGGGCGGCCTTTTCTGCCCCCGCGGAGAGCGCCAAGCTCGTCACGGCAGCTTAACTGTAACCCCCCAAGGGCTCAGCTCGCGGGGGCGAAGGTCGACGCAACCTTGGAACCCTCCACGAGCACGACAGCGGCCAAGCCACCAAGAAGTGCAACCGATGGCCCCCTCTTCGGGCGAAAGAAAGACCCAAAAACAAAGCCTTTGGACCAGTGGTCCTTGGCTGCAGAAGACAAAGCAGAGGGACGCCCTTCTTAGATGCGCATCGCCGGGGCAAACAAGGCCGGCAAGGGATTCACAACAGGAACGACAAGACCCGTCGACAAGACGGCAGCCCACGGCCTTTTCTAACCTCAGACGGGACACTGTCCACTGTGGTCTGAAGCCCCGTCTCGCCTCTTCGCAAAACCCTCTCCACACCCCCAAGGATCCTGCACATCCCCCAAGGTCACCGCATGACGGGCTGCTCTTAGGCCGCCCCCCCAAAAGGAGACCGGCACCTGCGTGCCGATAGCCGTCGCTCTGGTGCTCTTGCGTTTCCCGCTCCGGTACGCGATACCTGTCCATACAGTTTAGGGTTTACCGTACGGTAATCGAAGCTGACACCAGCTCCCAGCACTGCTGATCCAAACCCACAGATGGTTATCTATCGCTCAAGTGCCTTCCAGGTCCGTTTTCGACCTCATTGAACAGTTTGCCCTGCGTGGATTTCGTCCGCAAGATCTTCCCTGGTCCATGGCTGTCCAGGTGGCTAGTTCGACGTTAATATATGTTGTACATGGACTTAGCTGCACCTGCCTAGGTACTTACATAAGTATTCTTGGCTTTGACGCGTGGTGATCTCAACCTGAATGGTGAGAATGCGAACAACTGCCAGCACTGCCATGCCATGCCACGCTGCCCACTGTTGGCTTCGTCGGCCGGAGACTGCACAACCCCGCGGCGGATGAAGGGGCTTCGCCCTCGAGTCCACCTCGACAGCATCCGCAGAGAACGAGCAGGCAGAGAGCTGCAAATACGTGTCGCATGCAAGTCCGCAATATCTCAACGTTCTATAGCCGTCGTAAGTCCTTGCTGCAACTGGCACTGCCCGTCATCGGCACCGGCGCCCGAGCTACCCCCGGTTGTGCTGTGCTACGTAGATGATAACTCCTTTGCATAAGGGAAGAAAACATAGTAATAACCGCCCATGCAAATATGATCGTCTTGCTGGCATCCTGAAGGGTCTTGCCATTCCAAACCATGGAACGTGCAGTTGACTATAAAATACTGTTTATATTAAAAAAAAAAAGCTCGCCAAAGATCCATACCATTCCTTATTTCCTCGGCAGCAGGATAACAGAGGAAACAGTAATTCTTAAAATCTCGGGGAAAGGTAGAGCCCTAAAAGCAAGCTCAGATACGCGTGGCACTTTCGGGATATCTAGCTCCGTAGCAAGTCTCTGCGGATGCTCGGAAGGCAACGAAGTGGATGGTAAGAAGATACGGCCCTAGTGACCCTATCAGGCGAGTTAAAGGATACCTAGGTACTCATCGAATTCTGCTCCAATAACATGCAAAATGAATAGCTTTACTTGACGTCTCGAACAGACCGACACTGGTTCATAATCGGCCGGAGTGTTTGAGTTTGGATACCAACTTGACAATAATCAAGCCGTGCGTGCATCGGCGAAATGATGCGCGATATTTTTGGTTGGATGTTGTCACCGACCTTTTTCTCAGAAAGAAAGAACAAGCTCGAGTCCGAGACGCAACCCTGATACGAGTGGAGTATTATTATTGGGGATCTGAGGTCGAGGGGCTGACAGGGGTTGAGATCAACTTCTCTTTCCCCAGCGGTTGGTATTCTGATGAGACGTTAGCTGCATAGGTTCTATTTGACCTTGATGCACATATGTAGCAGCTATTCCGGAACGGCCACAAATAAAAGCATTGAAACTCCAAAACTTGAACATCTGTATTAGTTTAATGACAGCTCCAGCTTCCGCTTCGCAGCTCCACTAATAGGGCTTGCTAGGTGGATCGCGCCACCGTCCCAACATTGAGGTCCCGCGCGCTCCTGTGAACCAAACGAGGAGGTTGTCCATTGGAAGATTGATCCATTGACACAGCGCAAATGGACAGCTGACAGGCAGATCAGAAGGCCCGTGCCACCTACAGTAGTAGAGAGACAGGAGGCTGTCACGCTGTCCACTCCTCCACGCGGCTAAGAGGATTGATCCTCTGCACATGCACCTCAAAGTGTCAAAGCTCCCCGTTCATGATGGATAATTTAATGCCTGCAATGGTTCCGGCCGTTCTGGCTCACCAGTCGCTAAGCATGCCTACCAACTCGTGCACTTTCTATATTAGTTTTATATGGTCTTGGATGTTTGACAGCATCACAAACATGAGGCTGTTTCTCCCTCCATAATGAATTGAATATCTTTGTCTGCGACAGACAACCACTTCCATTATTTGATAGGGAAACTCCATCTGTACCGAGACCTTAGGTGCTGATTATCATTAGGCTACCGATCCATCGCCTGGTTGGACGCTTGCGAAGCGCACAGGCGCTGAGATAACTATTGATAGGAAAGTCGTGCACCTTGATCGCGCAGCTTTGAGATAAACACGGCTCATCACTGTTAGCATTCTTAATCGCTCAACCGGGAAAACCATTTAAGATGTATGTAGCAAATGCGTTTCAATTTCCGGGCCGCTCCTTGATAGACAGATCGATTTGATCTCCACTGCTGAACAATACCTCTAGATATAAAAAGAAAGTGCACAAAAACAACCATCTCTGGAACTATTATAGAAAAACAGAAGAAGATAACTGGTATAAAATCAAAAAGCAATTTCAATTACAGTGTTGTAAAATTATGACGCGCTAAGCGCCAATTAAACCCTCATGATTTTCCTGATAGCTAGTCCATGGCCCGCGGGATCCATTAAAGCCATTATTGCCAGCTATAGGCGATGGATGGATGGTGGGAAGCGCCTCCCGCTAGGTGGGCATCCAGTTTTACCTGTTTTGGAACCGTATTCGTAATAACGGTGCCGTACTAATGCCGTCTTGGAAGGAAGCCCTTCCCGGGACGGGACAAACTATCTAAGTATATAGCCTGGGTGTGGTTCAAGGTCGAGGCTATCGAGGTCACCGCTGTCCGTTCGCTGAGGATTCCATGCAACTTGCGTGCTCGTGCTAGGCACGAATGGTGATCAGAGGCCAAGAAGCCAAGGCGTCTGTGTTTTGTGCAGAGCTGCTGGGAGGCTTTTTTAAATATTATTTTGACTCGAGGTGAAGAGCTAGGTCAGTATGTACTGGTAGCCAATACTATTTATTGTTAATCTTGTTGTGAGCTTGCAGACTCCTTCGCGTGTCTCCCTCGTCTAAGAAAGCAAAAGTGCGTCGTCCTTGCACCGGAATGGCAATCCTCCATTTAAGACGGGAATGACCTGTAGAGTGGAAGAGATGAGAAAGGGATCCATCCCATAGGTCCGGGGATCACGCCGTACATATCCGTACAAAGGTACCTTACACCATAGCTACAGTGGAAGAATGAAAGTACGTAGCTGCTGTCAGCAACAGAGGTCAAAATGGCGCGAGGATCTCTGCACCATTAGCTATTATTGGCCTCAACGTCCCGCCAGTCAGTACCTTTTAGTCGGTCTTGGATTGATGTTGCCTTTTCCTATTCAGCTGAGGACATTGCCGCAACCTTCCCGACCACGGCTGGGTTGAGCCGGCACCGACAGAAGCCGCGAGTCGGAGGGCTGAAGCTTCACGGCGAACGAGCGCCGACTCTCCGTCTTACATCGGAACCTTTCTTTGTGATGGATGATGGATGAATGGAGCCCTGGAGAGACAGGGTTTCGGGCCTCCCTTTGGCAGTTCCGCTTACTCCCGCGGCCAAAGATGTCACTTCCGCGTGATACACCTCCTGTCGGACTGCGCGAACCTCGTAATCCGTAGGTATGATGATGAAAGCTCTGATTATTCCAATCTACCTAACTATCTGACCACTATTTATGGACTTAGGGGTTAAGACCTTCCGAATACTTCTTTGTTTAATGATCCCGAGACATTTTCGTGAAATAACAAAGGAAAATAGGTGGTTTCAGGTATAGACAGTATGATCCCTTTATTGCAGGGCTTATAACCTTCGAGATGCCTGGATCGGCGTGTGCTGAATAGGCTGATAGGTCTCTTGGTATACCACTAGGGTATAGTGGTAATATTCGGCTGACACCTCCAAATATAGGGCTCAATACGAGTGAGTATTGGAAGTCATATGCTACTATACCTAGGTAGGCTTTAGGCACATACTGTACATCACTGCCCCTAGGTACAGTTCATGAAGTAACTTTTGGAAACTAGACAGATGTTGGAAACTTCCGTTTTCTTTTACAAGTGGCGATTTCTATGAGAGTGTGAAACGGGACGAAATAATTAGCATTGTATCTCCATCTGATTGTTTTCATTGTTTCCCTTTTTGGCATATCGTGTGCTACACAGTTGCGGGTTTCAGGATAATGATAGCTACAGGGTCTGTCTTAGAGCGGTCTAACTTAATTATTATCTCTTAGATTGCGACAAGCTTTCGCTACCAGTATGTATACAATGCAACGGCTGCGCTGAGAGTCGTCGAGAGGTCTACACATTTACATCGTAGGAGCCCTAAGCTGGTGAATTGTTTGTCATCATCCGGGAGAATTAGTCAATGCTTAGGTTCTGAGTATCAAGGCACTTGATCCTCTCTATTAGTTACTACTGGCAATAGATACGACTTTTAACCGTTTATGGGAGCTTGATAGGCGAGGTTTTTAGGGCTAATGCGGATTCAGTCTGATTGCCTGTCTCTGAAAACAAGGAGCCAAACTGCGTTTAAAAAGGTCCACTCTGCATGCTACATGTTAAAAATGAAGACATACATTAGTCCATGTAGTCAGATGTATGTACACAAGTACTATGCTAACTCTGTGGATATTCCTACCAGGTACCAGTTCTGACCGTCTTGTCCTGTCCTGTACCTACATAGAGACTCTGTACACAATACATACCTGCCAAGGAAAGAAGAAAAGTACGTGCGTCATGCACAGTCGATCATGGCTATGCTTCTTTTCATTTTTATGTTGTGGCAGCGGGGGTGATCCTGGGCGGCCAAGAAAAGGAGAGACCATTGTTCCGCGCAAGGAAGGATGGACGACGATGTTGAGGAGCGGACTGGACTGCCAAGATTCCCCCCCCCCCACCCCCCGGCTCGAAATAGCAGTATTGATTGTGTACGGAGTACAGTATGCGGTACATATCGATGAGAAATAGGACTGAGGTTTCTGGTGCTTTTGTTTCAGGATTTATTTGAATTCCTTTTTGAGGTCTCTTGTTTCACTACTCCGTATATGGGAGATTGACTTTGAAGTTTGCGCTCAGTCTCCGTACTATTTCATAGTCCGCATGCATTTCCATTCTTGCGTCGCAGGCGTAGCTTTTGTTCAAACCATACTCCTCCCGGGGCGGAAGCGTCAAGAAGATGGGAGACGATGATCTGCGAGACGCGCAAACCTGGGCAAGCAGGCTACGCAAGACTATGACAATGTCCCAGGTGATCGATCCTTCCTGGCAATTCTGATTCCGATTCAAGTTTCAGACATGGCTGTCAGACATGTTATCATTATGGCGAGTGACGTCTCCTCCATCCCTCTGGGAGCTTGGCGGCATCTGAAGAGGAAAGAATGGAATGCGCTGTCCCGATCAGCGGAGGCTATTTCGTGAGGCCACGGTTAGCATCTGCGTGCTATTGAGGTCTAGTTGATTTTCATACGGAGGGATCCCTGGTTATACAGTTCATACTGAGCTAGCGGCCTACCTAAAAGTACGGTACCTACCTAATATGACTCGTACTGTACGGTCCTCCGAACTAGTAGACGTGGAACAACATTACGTTTGGAGACAAAGGATTTAGGTTTATGCATTCGCAGATAATAATTCCCTCACAGACTATTTCATTATGCACAATAAGTAAGGCATTATTGCCTTGCACTTAGAACACTAGACATATCTGGTTTATTTCGGCCCGAAGGACAATTTACCCGTCCTGTGTAAGTACTCTGTAGTACTTCTGTACTACAAGGCGCTTATCAATCCATACAGTATGCCAAGACCCTGCCCGGGGGACTGCGGGATGGCTTGGCAGTGTCTGGAGTGACTTCACGGATGGACAGATCATCGGCCAAGAAGTAGAATATCATAAACAGAGATCGATTATGCTGGAGTCCGGAGTACAGTGCGGTATGTATGAGCAGTACTCAACCATAAAGAGCTCGGAGCAGGCCCTTTCATCAATGCGCCTTTTTCTACCTGTACTTCGCTGGTCGTGGAATTCATGAAACATCAGTGCACTCCGCACAGTCCGAGTCAAAATGATGTCTCCATTACAACTTGAACATTCCGACACCACCTCCCATGGATCAGCAGGTAATAATTTCAGGTTGCAACATCAATCGCAGTACCCGCGGCCGGAAGCTTGTCCAGTTTCCCGGCGGCATGGCACGGCAAGCAGCTTGCAGGGGGTCTCGGCGAAGTCCCTTTGGCACGACTTGTATCACCTGAGGAGGCGGAGTCAGGGAATACGAAACACTAGCAAGATCGTTGCAGAGCAACAGAGCACGCTTGAAAATCGCCCCGTACACTGAAGTTAAAACTTAATAGCCGCCAAGACGAAGCACAAGAATGTAAAGTAATACAGTGGTACATCACAGGCCCGGCAAGGGGGACGAAGAATGCGAAGAACGGGATGCCAAGAGCGCGAGACTTCGTTGGTCTCGCGCCAAGACGAGGCGGAGTTGCGCAGGGACACCTTATAGGCACGGTAGAGTAACGATGGTGAGCGGAAAGTACAGTATCGCATGAGGAATTGTATGTAATGACGGTTTTGGGTGTTTTCAGCCGAAGAGATACCATAACTTTGAATGTGAACCTAAATTATATCGTATGGGACATGCATTCATGAAACGTTGGCCGCAGTGAGGGGGGAAAAGACGTCGGAATTGACATCGAATATCAATAGCCGCAATAATTAGGGCAAGGCAGAGCAAAAGATGAAGATCGAGGCACTTACCTGTCATCAATTCATCGTTTTAATATATCCACACGGATTGCCGCTTTCATCCCATTTTCAATCTACTTCGTTTCTTGCTAACAAGGTATACTGTCGAGGGCTGTGTACGGTGTCAGGGCATGATTCTGATCATTGGATGACTGCTGCAGCTTTTTGGCCCACGAAACTAGATGCTCGGAAATCCCGACGTGCTGAGGGACTATGATCCGTAGCGGAGGAAGCAACAATGTCAACGTTGATAGCGGTGCGCGCTTTTCTGAGAATCTACGAGCATTTTTTCATCTTGGCGACTATTTCGTCTGACCTCAGCACTAATATCGGCTTTGTATTACGCAAAATATCCATGGAATGAGGTTGTGGTAGAACTGAATATGCCGTATCATTCCTCGGCGATGTTGATTTTCTCATGCGTCAATGCCTCGAGCTACTTCCGAAATACCAGACAAGACCAAGACCTACGAACAACGTTCCAATAGATCATGCCTAATGCAAGACCAGATTTGACCAGTGTTAATAACCACATCAGTAGTTCTTCATGTCTTTGAATAGGAAACTGGCCATGCAGTGGTCGGGTCGGCGACTCTCTGGCGCGCCGAGAAGTCAAGACGTCAAAATGTCGATAGGATTTCTCAGTCCTTTCAAACTGCTGGCACATCGGACATGCGGCATCTTTCTGAAGACACCTTCTTTCTCTGTCTTCTGCATAAACTGCTGCCACTCTTTGGTCTGGATCCATTGCTTCCAAGCCCACTTGTTCTTGAAACTGGCAAGCAACAATACGTCGTGCATCTCTTCGCGAGTCGTACCTTTGGGCGGGCCAGGAGGAGGCATCTCAACCGGGATGCTCTCGAAACGAGTAACGTACGGACTGACTTCCGCATGGCGTTGCACCTCAGAGAGCAGTGTGTCGAGACGGTGGACTGATGTTGAGGGCCTACGGCCATCCATCTCTGATCCAGCGGCTTTCTTGGTCTCAAGATTTCTGGTCATCTGGGATGCGAAAAAGAATATCATGCAGGCCAGAGGCCTCGTGCTGTCCTCTCGGGAGCCTTGGCTCAGCGTTGGCAGGGTGTCAATAGGAGTGCCGGTATCACCATGTTTTCTAATTTTGTCGAACATCATCTTGGATTCTTTGATGATTTATGTTCTGGAAAGCATGAAGCTCAGTAGACAAAGAATGGATTCTGCCTATCAAGCTGCGAACAGCAGACGTTCCCAGCACACCTCATTCTGACGTGTGTCGGCTGACCGGCTGTCACTTTTAACGTACCTCCTGAGAGCTCTCCCCGCATTTTCAATATGTAAGAGTGTTTAAACCTTCTGTGCTCTAGGTTATTTCGTCAGTAGCAAATGACAGTGAGAGGTCGGTTTTTGTTCAAAGCAAGCCTCAGTCGGCCCCGCGACACCATGATTGCAAAACGATTATGGAAGGTTAGCAACCTGATTCTGCTATTATTCGACCTCGCCTCCTGGAACCAAGTCACGTTTCAATTTCTTTGTCGCTGACTCTAAGTCTGGGCATAATAACCACGAGGGAAGAAAGGATCAACCGGGTCACGGAACGGTAGGCGTACATCTTAAAATACATAGCCCTCATCATAAGGGTCCAGGTAGAATCCGAAAACCACGAAATAGCGGTGTTGTAGAGGCAGTTTTAAAATAGATCATGGTACTGGGCTAATAGGGGCGCAGCCGAGTGCCTCGTAGCACCGATGCAGCGACAAGCCCGTATGATAGCAGACATAGCTCATTCAGAAATCCTGTATACCCGTCTCTCCTTGTAGCTTCTGTTTAATATCGCCGCCGTCTTCGTCATCTTCGATTATCCACTCGGGCTCTTCTTCGTCAAAATATCGCTCCTGTTCCTCGTTCCAGTCATCATATTCGTCGTTTTCATCCACCGTCTTGTAGTCGAAGTTGTAGTCGGCCCCCTTCAGGAAGCGCATTTCCATTTCCCAGCGCCATCGTTTCTCTCCTTCTTCCTTTGTGGTGGGGATGTCGTCGCGGTCCTCTGCCACAATCTCCCCGTTGGGGGCGCGTCTGTAGCTGAGCATCGCGTTAGGATCAGGATTATTTAGGGCATCCAGTTTGGCCTCCGATCTTGTTATATCCGCTTCGAGAATGCCTGAAAAGCCTTTCGCACGTCCTTCTGCTTCCCTCTCTTGGGGCGTCTGGAACCGGCGGATCAGGCGATCGTAGAGTAAGGGCTCTGCATAGGTAGCTGCATGTTAGTTTAGAGACTTCCAAGAAGAGTGATCATCGAAGCATCGTATATAATCAGTCAGCGCAGGAACAGGAGAGAGCAAGCGGACCAGCAAGCTCGAGATCATGAGATTTAAAGTATTCCGGGTGCTTGTCGAGATAGCGCTTTCGACGATTCTTCACTTGGATTGAAGCAGGAGGGACCAGTGGAGGCTTATTCGACGCCTCCCCGGAGGCTGTCTCCTTCTGTGTATCTGGTTCGCTTTTTCCCGTGTTCATTGGGAAATACGGCATGTTTGTGGTGGAATATGAGCGTCCAAGCGATAAGTCCGGTGTTGATTGTTGATAGGTACGCGGTCGGCTTGATAAGATGGCGATGTGAGCTCCGGCGGGACGAGGCCGGATCGCCGGCCCGCAACAGCGCAAACTGAAGCTCTCCGAAACGCTGGCCAGATTGACCCCTTTGCACCACTGAGGTTTGGAGAATAGTCAACCTCGACCTTCTGACGGAATATGGAAATTTTCTCGGGCTGAATAAAAATGTAAGGCTTGTTGCTTCTCTCTGCTGTTTTTCGTTTGCATATTGTTTTTGTTGCTTTTGAACTTTTTGTCATACGTGTGCACTAATGCCTCTCTACTTTTTGCCCTCTCTATGTGCAGGAAACATTGAGGCTCTACGTCAAGTCCTGTTCCGTCAAGAAGGGGTTTTGGTAGATTATTGACACCTTTCCCCGGTTTCCCTCGTGCCAGACATACATTGCTCCATTGACCTGTCAGGGAAGCATTCTTCAAGGCTCATCTTAAGTGGTCGAAATGGCACGGCCTCCTCAGCGGCGGCCTGCGCCGCAGCCTCCTCCAACCACGGAGAAGGTGCGCAGCATACTCGCGAGCATCAAGTACGATGCGCTTTGGCGAGGACTGGGATTGCTGTTCCTGGCTGCTGCGTACTCCCCGGTCGCCCATCTGACGCTGTCCCCTGTGTATGGGTCAACTGCTTCAAGCTTCTCCCACCGCCCCGGGATGCTGGCGGCCGGGATCTGTGGCTATTTCTTGAAAGATCGCATCCAAAGGCTCCTGGGTAGAAGAGCTGCGCACCTCATTCCCGTGCTTGCGTTCTGGATTCCCACTATTCAATTTTTCTTGTTCAAATTGAGCTCGTCGCTGGGGAATCCTGCCGGTCCTGTGGTCACGGATCTGTTCACCTATTACCCGCTGCTTCTGCTTTCGGTGGCTGTATCCGTGAAGATCGTCCAATATGCTCTGGATCTGAGGACCAATTTCGGTGAACTAGCTGAAGAACATGTGCCATTCGTCGGATCCTACGTTCTCTTCATCATCGGAGAGAAAGTGGCCAACTTTTTCATCATGAGATTCATCGGAACTATTACTCGCTGCGGCTTCCAGCTCCTGATAGCGGCCCTATACTCCGTTACTGTCCCGTCCAAGTTGCTGCTTCTGGCCCTGCCGTCGTTGCTCTTCTCTTTCACTGCCAATGTCCATATGCCTTTTAGTCACACGACCGCCGTTTTGAATTCCGCTCTCCAGGAACACGGTTATACTCTGCTGGATCGACGCGAGTCCGTGACGGGCTATATCTCGATTCTGGAAAGTGAAAAGCAGGGATTCCGAGCGATGAGATGCGACCACAGTCTCCTTGGGGGAGAATGGAATACTGTCGGAAGAAATTATCATCCCGCGGTGAAAGACCCTATCTACGCGGTCTTCGCCATGCTGGAGGCTGTGAGGCTCGTCAAGCCCGAAGAGGGAGAACATAGGCGGCCGGATGAAGAGAGCAACGCTCTCGTCATGTAAGTACTGCTTGAATAACATCTTCCCTGATCCTCCCATCAACTGACTGACTGGCTACCAGCGGACTCGGAATTGGCACTACTCCCGGAGCACTGATCATGCACGGAATCGACACGACGATCGTCGAGATCGACCCTGTCGTCTACCAGCTCGCCAGGGAGTACTTCCATCTCCCCGCGAACCACACGGCCGTCATCGAAGACGCAGTGAAATTCGTGAAGAAGGCCACATCCAAGCCCGTGCCCCCGAAATACGACTATATCGTACATGACGTCTTCACTGGCGGCGCGGAGCCGATTGAGCTCTTCACGGTCGAGTTCCTGGAAGGCCTGAAATCTCTCCTCAAGAATGATGGAGTGATTGCAATCGTCCGTCTCCCCTTCCCCATCCATCCCCTACATAATTCCATATCCCTAAACCAGACTAACATGAAATAATCCAAACAGAACTACGCAGGCGACATCTCCCTCTACCCCGCCAAACTCGTCTCCCGCACCGTCCGCGCCGTCTTCCCCACGTGCCGCATCTTCCGGGAGGACCCGGCCTCCGAGAACCCCAAGCACAAGCGTGACGACAACTCAGAAACACCCGACTTCACCAACATGGTCATCTTCTGCAAAAAGACGACCGCCTCCCCGCTCGAGTTCCGCCCGCCCACGGCGCAGGACTTCCTGGGCAGCAAGGCGCGCGAGGCGTACATGCTGCCGCGGCACGAGATCGACCCGGCCGTCTTCGACCGCGTCGGCAAGGGCGAGAAGCGGATCCTCCGCGCGCGCGACGCGCCGGACATCCATACGTTCCTGACGCGCAGCGCGGTCGAGCACTGGGAGATCATGCGAACGGTGCTGCCGCGGGAGGTGTGGGAGAATTGGTGAGCGGGTCGCTTTTCTCTCGTTGTCTCCCTGTAGCTGGGTATGGTAGGGTATGCATTAGTATGGTATGATGTGATATGGTATGAGACCAGGGAGAGAAGATCCCCTGAGAGGTGGGGAAAGAGGAGGGCATTGTCCGCGGTGTTATTTATTATACTACCGACCTAGGTCCTATTTTATCTATTATATGTGTAATGTATATGGCCGTTCGTCTCGGTCCTATACTAATGCATGTGCTTCGTCCTGTTGATTATATAATAGTATACTATGTTGTTATATTATTATTATTATTTAACGTCAATTATATCGAATCTAACTGATAATGAATACCAGCACAAACAGGCACCGCATCCATTACTTGATCGATTAATCAATAACACATCGTTAATTATTCCTTATCTTGCTCTTCTTTCTAAGTTAGTACTCCATACATAGGTACCTAACATGCCTAAGATACCTACTAGCCTAAAAGGCAGGGAGTGCTACACACCAGCTCGGGGCAACAAGAGTTTCGATCGATGGATTCATGGAGTTTAGGTAAGTAAGAAGGGTATCATACTGTACAGAAAGTACAAGAAAGAAAAGGAAAGGTATGGATGATTCCAAGGTTGATATCTCATCTCGCGTGTTTCCCCCTCCCCCTTCCCTCTCCCGTCCTCTCCCGCTAGCCAACCACCCCGTTTCTTTTCCCTTCTCCTGCTCTTAATTTATTTAATCCTACTTACCTCCGTGCGAAGAAAAAGCGATCAGATGATAGAGGGATAGAATAGACAAGCAGACGGACCATTGTATTGTTCCACATGGGTGATAATTTCCCAAAAAAAAAGAGTTGCACGGGAGTGAGTGAGCCGGAACTGAGGACCGATTAATACAGTTTCGGGGGCCGTTTTTGAGACGGAGAGGGAGAGAGTGTGTGTGGCGGGCCTTCGAGATGTATATGTACAGCAATTCAATTGGGAGCAGCAGGGGCAGGGGCAGGGGCAGAGGCAGAGGCAGCAGCGCTGGTGCTGGCGCTGCTGCGAGGATTACTGCCGGCAGGCTTCTTGACCAAGCCGGCGAAGAAGCTCGCCAGGGCCTGGTTGTGCGCCTTTTCGTCCCCCGCGGTGGTCGAGGAGGTTTCCTTCTTCTGGGCGCGGCTGGCCTCTCTCTCCTGTAGATAGACATAGACGTGTTAGCTGACCTATAGTATGGACAGGGAGATGAAAGAAGAGCTCAGAATTGCTTGCTTGGCTCACCTTCAGCTTCCTTAGCATATCATCCGCATCCACCTGGATGCCTCCCATGTTGAACTGCACGGGCCCGATGTGCTCATTGACGCGCCCGCTCTCGTCCGTTGCCAGCTCCGGCTTGGGAACTTTGCGGGCCGCACGGTCCTTCTCGTCCTCGAGCTTGAGCTTCTCCAGGACTTCGAGCTGCTTGGCCAGGAAGGTCTGCATGTCCTCCGTCTCGATCTCGATCTTGTTGGCATTGGCGCGGCTGCCGTGGCCGATCGAGGTGTCCCGCTTCGGGTCCCTGATCGTCTGCTCGTAGATGGCCACGGCGCTGGTGCCGTCGTCTGCTTTCGAGGCGGGGTCGTCCGCCTTGTTGGAGTCTGAAGCCCCATTAAGAGGCTCTGGGGGTTCCTGGATCTCGATCGACCAGGCCGTCGATACTCCCTCCATATCGAATCCTTCTCTGATGATCCGGATCTTGCCCCACGAATCCCAATTCGCGGGTACGAGGATCTTATCTCGATCGATCACGTTGTGTCGCAGTGATTGTCTCTTGAGAAGGGAATGTATCCCAAGAGAAGAATGTATGAGGCTTTGCAGGGAGCCTGCAAGGAAGGGAGTAGTGTAGATAAGTGACGCGCCATCTGCGGTGGGTCAGCCAGTCTGCAGAAAGGCATACTGTATATATACTACTCACGCTTAAGGAGAATCGTCCTCATAAACTGGAGGATAAAGTCAAACTCCTCCTCACGCCAACCGTGCTCCTTCTCCAGTTTCTCGATGTTGTCGGCCTGCGCCCGTCAAAGGAAAGTTAGTCAGCAAGAGCTACGAGTATCCTGACGCAGATGCAGACGCACCCCCTGGCAAACGACACACAACGGAATTCCAAGACCCTCATCCCACTCTCCGGGACCCAATGGTATCGTGACCGGTCCACCGGAGTTCGTCGTCCCAGCCGCCGCACCGTCTATCCCCCTCTTCCGATCTCGCCATTCGGTCATGACCTCCTCCATGACGATCTTCGTCTCGTCGCCCAGCGATATCAGCACGGATCGCAGCAGACGAATCCATTCGCGCAGTTGTCGGACCCAGGTCCAGGGGTTCGACCAGTCCAGCAGGATCACGATCAAGGTCTCCGGGACGGTCTGAGGGGTGAGGAGGGGTCTGAGGAGGGGGGCGAAGGAGGGGGAAGGCTCGGAGAGGAGATATGCGGAGACGCGGGCGAGGATGTCTGTTTCGCATCAGTATGACCATTGCTCTGTCAATCAGCCTAGCCTTTTACCTCCAATCGACATATAGCCAGATCGCGAAATATGACAGTGCTTCCTGCAGTAGAAAACAAGGATACCGTACCTTCCTGATCAGCATCCAGAACATCCTGATACGTGTATCCCAGCGCAAACTGGTTCGCGATGGGGGGTACTCTCCCCTTGTTCCTCTGGCTCCCTAGCCTAGGATCCGACGGGTCCGCAGCGAGCGTCTCCAGGAACTCCCTCTGGCTCTCCGGCGTGCCTCCTGAAATCAAGACACTGATATCAGCCATGAACAAAACAGCCCGCATGGTCCGTGGATGAAAAACGCAGCGCAAGGCAGAAGAAAAACCGAAACAAACAACAAGATCACGAACCCAAGATCAGCAGATTCTTCTCCGGCAGCCGCTTCCCGCTGGCGACGCTGTCCAGCATCGAGGACCAGATGTTCTTCTTGGCGCCATCCTTGCTCGACGGCCGACTGCCGGATCTGTGGCGCGAGTGTTGGCTCAAGGTCGACAGTCGCTGTCCGATTCCCACCATGTTGGAACCCGTTCAAACCATCCCCAGCACGGTCGGAGCCGCAGATATAAGGACAATGGCGTATGTTTTGTGGCGCGTAGATTCGAAAGAGATCAGATTGGTGGATTGGAATAGGTTATAGCGGCGGGTCAGGGCAGAGAAGGGGTCAGGGGAGAGGAGAGGTCGATCGGGCCGCGGAGTCGAGACTTGTCGAAATGTGTGTTTGTTTATTTTTTTTCGCCCGGACAACGTGTCTCAGCGGGAGGAGAGACGATGTACGCGCCGTCGATCTTTTTTCGGTTTGTGGAACTAAGGGTTGGATGCCATGAAGGGGCCTGGAGAGGTTGCGCGGGCGCGTGCAATGCAGTATGCACTTGTGACGGATGCGCAGCGCATCTTAGCCATGTCCGAAGGTTGCGCTGCGGGTGGGACCTGCGCGATCCTCCGATCTTGTCGACGCCAGAGCTCCCTCCAGCGATAATACAACTATTATTATTCCTGTGCGGGAGCTTCACCCGCACTCTGTTGCCACAGCAGCACAGGCGACGAGACCAGCCAGTGAGATAGCACTCGCAATTCTTCTTCCCGCGTCTGAGTCTGGCTTGGGGATCTAGATAGCAACAAGCAACCATGAACTCCATCCGCCAGATCCAGGCGCTCAACAAGCGCGAGCTCGAGAATGCTGTGTATGTCGCTCCCTCGCTCCCTTCCTCTCTGCATTTTTTACAACCATTATTTACTATTTAAAATATACGCTATTACTAACGCTAACGTGTTCACAACGCATACAGCCCCCCCGAAGCCTCCTGGCACGCCGACTACCGCGACACGGCCTGGATCTACATCGGCGGGCTCCCCTACGAGCTCTCCGAGGGCGACATCGTGACCATCTTCTCGCAGTTCGGCGAGCCCGTCCACGTCAACCTCATCCGGGACAAGGAGACGGGCAAGAGCAGGGGCTTCGCCTTCCTCAAGTACGAGGACCAGCGCAGCACCGACCTCGCTGTCGACAACCTGTGCGGCGCCACGGTCATGGGCCGCATGCTGCGCGTCGACCATGTGCGGTACAAGCGGCGCGACGACGAGGGCGAGGAGGACAATGTTGCGCCGCCGGTGATTGGGCAGGAGCGACGGATAGAGAATGGTGGTGATACGGATGATGATGAGGGGCGGAGGCGGAGGAAGAGAAGGGGAAGCGATACCGAGGAGGAGGAGTTGGAACGGAGGCGGCCGATGCTCAAGGAGGAGAAGGAACTTGCGGAGCTGATGCGCGACCATGATGATGAGGATCCCATGAAGCAGTACCTGATCGAGGAGAAGAAAGAGGAGGTCGCCCGCGCGCTGGAAAAGTGGAGGAAGAGCGAGAAGAAGTCGCATCGGCACTACCACCATCATCATCATCATCATCGGCACCACCGCCGGAGGCATAGCGAGGAGAGATCTGACTCGCGGGAAAGAGCGTCGCGCAGAGAGAGATCGCTGTCACGGGAGAGGCGATCTCATCGGGACAGGTCCGCGTCACGAGAGAGGAGATCCCACAGGGATCGATCTGCGTCGCGAGAAAGGTCCTACAGGGACAGGTCGGCTTCACGGGAGAGATCCTACAGGGATAGGTCGGCATCGCAAGAAAGACCCTACAGAGACAGATCTGCGTCGCGAGTAAGATCCTACAGAGCCAGATCGCAGACACGGTCGCAATCACCGGATCAAAGACGACATCGGGATCGAAGAGACCGCGACAGATGATTCACAAATGTCATTCCAATGCTTTCTACTATCCTAATATGTCATTCTATCTCTACGCCTGCTTGAAGAAGGGCGGACAACAGCTACCAATTTCGATTCAGATCCAGAGCCATGGCCAACAGCAGTTGGCCATCTTCGACATCGCCAGGGCGATGGGGGAACAGGTATGCGAAGGCGATAGATAGGAGCCTTCGACTGGCACGTCTCGCGGCCAGAGTGTGCAGAGGTCATCTGCCATCTGTTTGACTCTTCAGCGTTCAAGCCGCCATCAGCAGCAAGCCGAAATAGGCCGGTCCCGATATGGGAAACTGTCATGTCCTCAGGACAAACCTCCTAGATAGATGCTCCCAATGTCAAGTCATTCCATCCAAATAGATCTTTCAGCCACCGCCTAGATATCGTTTCCACCCCTCCCGGACACAATAACGCTTGCCATCTTCCCCTTCTCGAAGGACGAATTTCTCCCAGCGTCCTTCTCTCCCAGCACCGATAACCAAAATTGTATGATCATTTGCCCATCCAATCACACCCTTGGAAGGCCGCCCAAACGAGGTCCCAAGGGGTGGAGCGTAGTGTGAGCCTGGCGGTGCATCATCACCAGTCTCGAAGTGAGCACTCGCGAAGGAGTATACATCCGAGAACACCCTAGGGAGGAGAGGGATCTTCCCCAGGATCCCCCATTTGTTAGTGGTTTCTTCCGATGGAGAAGACGGCGACTGGCTGCGCCTGGCCAAGTTGCGCGGGTGGGGAAGATCGAAGACGTGAAGTGTAGACTTGTCCGACGTGACAGCCAGTAGAGTGTTCGAGGGCGATATCGCCAGCGAGAATATCACGGCGTGGTCAACGCCGCGGCGCAGCTCTGCTATTTTCGCGCAATTACTGGTAGAAAAGATTCGTATCAACGTGCCCTGCATAAATCATTAACCACTACGAACTTGGAAGGATATAGATCCGGGCACGCTTACCGCCTCACTCGCGGTCGCCAGGATCTCCCCGTCCGGACTCAGCTCCATCGCTCTCAACGGGGTGGTGTGCGCCGGTATGATGCTGACATTGCCTGTCTCCAGCTCCACCAGCTGGACCTGTCCCGGCGACCGACCGGGAAAGGCCAAAAGTTTCTTGCCCAAGCAGGCCAGCCCCAGCGGGTTATCTGACGTCTCGAAAACGGAAAGCTTCTGGGGTGGATTGGAGAAGGCAAATACATGGATGCTGTTGAGCAGAGCGACTATGATCCGCGACTTGGACAGGCGGACTCGAAGAACAGACGTGCGGAACTCGAGGGTGATGACCGCCTTTTGCTTCGCATCGTCCCAGATGACCAGCTGGTAACGGCATCAGACTCCGTCGCGGCTCCAGCAGGGCCCGGATGTGCGCACCTTGTTCTGAGGGAACTTGGGCTGCCTTCCTCCTCCGACGAGAGCGAGGTAATTGGACTGGCCCAGCATCTCCGCCACTCCGATGCCCGCATTGAAGTCTGCGGAGAGCCGTCCGGGCGCCGTCAGTTATCCAGTCAATCCCAGAGAGGGGACGAAGGAAGGCCGCATACCTCTGGAGACCTTGAGCTCACATGGGTCGGCGTTGAAGACTGTTCATCTCTCAGCTCGTCATCAGCTCCCGTCTCCGAGGCCGGTCCGCGTACCCGCGGAGGTGAGGATGCGCCTTACCGCAGAAGCCGGAGTCCAGGCCGACGGAGAAGCAGCTGCTGTCGTGGTTGAAGGCGGCCGACAGCGAGACGGGACCCGCAGAGTCGTCGATAACCTGCCTGGTGTTCATGGTGGGAGGGGCAGCCCCGTCGCATAGTCCGGGGGAAGCTCAGGCCGGAGTACTGGGGATGACGGTATGCGGAGAGATGAGACGAGTGGTAGGGCCGGACGAGAGCAGACAAAGGGTCTGTCCAGGAGCTGCACCAGGACCACGAGAAGCCTGTCGCAAACAAGCCAAGGAACACAGGCACGGGAAAACGACAAGACTCGACAGCTGATGTTGACAGGGAGGGTTGAGCTGGAGGTCATATCGCCGGGCGCCACGGCGGAGCGCAGCAGAGCTCCGTTAGTGCCTGAGGCCGCCACATGCCGCTGCCTGGACGGCCCAAGGATATCCCCAGGCCAGACCCGACCGGGCAAGGCGCGTTTCCGGGGCGTCCCCGATCATCACCGCAGCTTGGGCACGAACCCCTGAGTGGTGCTCTTTGGTCCTCTGGGAGACTGTGCACCCAGGACGAGTAGTGGGAGTAAAGACAGTGCTGCAGCACCTCCGTAGCAACTCCAGGCCGCGCACAGAGGGAGCACCGGCCAGGAGCACAGGGCGATGCCAGCAGCTCGTGCCTCTCTGTTGCTAAGAAAAGCCAGAGGCTCCTCCGGGAGCGTCGATCGGGCCCGCCACGTGATTGGCCATGTCTGGAAAGGGGGAAACAGAGACACGCAGCGCCGTGCTCCTGCCCCTACACCCCCCCCCCGGAAGGCCATCTCGTTTCAGGAGAGCTTCCTCCACCAGCACCGCACCTCTTCTGCAGCACCCCATTGCCCTCGTTGCTCTCCTTCTCTCTCCTCCTTCCCTTCTCCTTCACTTCACATCGTTGTGCATCTCCCTCAGTCTCTCCCGTCCCTCTCCATATAGCCCACCATGTCGGCTCTCGGCGCGGTACGTCTGCTGTCCTTCACTGCCTCCCGGATTCCCCAGATGGCCGTCTTGGGGATCCGGTCTCGTTCCCCAGTCGCCTCCCCATTCGCGCTCCGTGTGGACTCGTATCTTACTGTCAGATCCAGATCCGTCGCAAGAAGAATGTCAAGAAGGGGATTCAGTTCTGTTTGATGGTCTGCGGCGCCAGTGGAACCGGTATGTACCCAAGCAATGGCCGTGGCAGGTCCGTCAGCTAATAGTGAATTGCGCCGCACAGGCCGCACGACCTTTGTCAACACTCTCTGCGGAAAGAAGGTTCTCGAGAGCAAGGATTGCGATGACCCTGCCAACGCTCACGTGGAGGAAGGTGTCCGCATCAAGCCCGTCACCGTCGGTAGGTTGCCATGTGCGCTTGTCAACCACCATTGGGGGAAGCTAATTGATGTTTACAGAGTTAGAGCTGGATGAGGAAGGCACCCGCATCTCCCTGACCATCGTCGACACCCCCGGATTCGGTGACCAGATTGACAATGAGGCCAGGTATGACGAGGATATACCCGCGCGCGTTGCCCCCGCCCCTGATGGCTAATCTCCGCACAGCTTTGCAGAGATTGTCGGATACCTCGAGCGCCAATACGATGACATCCTGGCCGAGGAATCGCGAATCAAGCGTAACCCCAGGTTCAGGGACAACCGTGTGCATGCCCTGCTCTACTTTATCCAGCCCACCGGTCACGGCTTGCGCGAGCTGGATATCGAGTTGATGAAGCGTCTGTCACCACGTGTAAACGTCATCCCGGTCATTGGCAAGGCCGATTCGCTCACTCCCGCTGAGCTTGCCGAGTCGAAGAAGCTGATTATGGAGGATATCGAGCATTACCGCATTCCCATCTACAACTTCCCTTACGATATCGAGGAGGACGACGAGGACACCGTCGAGGAGAATGCGGAACTGCGAGGCATGTTGCCGTTTGCCATCGTTGGCTCCGAGGAGTTCGTCGAAGTCAATGGCAAGAAGGTCAGAGCAAGACAGTACCCATGGGGTATAGTGGAGGTTGAAAACCCCCGACACTCTGACTTCCTGGCTGTTCGGAGCGCTCTGCTCCACAGCCACTTGGCCGACCTGAAGGAGATCACCCACGATTTCCTCTATGAAAACTACCGTACCGAAAAGCTTAGCAAGAGCGTCGAGGGTGCCAACATGTACGTGTGGCCTTGTTGTATCCCTACTCTCACATCACCCAGACTGACAACCTGCAACAGGAGCCATGACTCGTCCATGAACCCCGAGGATCTGGCCACCCAGTCTGTTCGCTTGAAGGAGGAGCAGCTGCGCCGTGAAGAGGAGAAGCTTCGCGAGATCGAACTCAAGGTGCAGCGCGAGATCCAAGAGAAGCGTCAGGAGCTGCTGGCTCGCGAGAGCCAATTGAGGGAAATCGAGGCTCGCATGCAGCGCGAGGCCAGCGCTCACAGCTCTCACCAGGAGCTCAATGGAGACTCGTAGATATACCCGGACTCTTAGTAGTGATGCCTGGAGAGAAACGCAGCTCCTCGGTTTGACACCGCGGCTGGTGATGGGATGTTAACTTTGCTGATGAACCTGTGGCCGCACTGAATATGACAAGGAGTGCAGGAGGGTCGTGTAGACGGCAAAACGGCGCTTGATAGTATTCGAAAGAGGGAAAGAAGGGCTCCGCTGTCGATGTCTCATCCGCCTTCTGCCTTCCACGGAGGCGGAGAAGGGAAAGCGGGCGACGCAATCCGCCCTGTCTCTCTCTCTACGTTCCTTTTTTATATCTTTTTTTTTTCTTACGTGTGTGTTTTTTCCCAGAGATCTTATTGTTTTCGAGCACCTGGGTGGTATACCATATCCGGGTTGGAGATAGCATCTTTTTAATCCTTGACAATCGCCTCCGGACTGAGACTCTCCAAACCATTTCCTTTTGCCCATTGCTTCTTTAACCACCTTTATTTACCACTGGCTCTTGCTTTTTCTTTGGCATCAAATGTCCTCACCCTTAGCAGCGCAGCAAGATTCCCTCTTCCTTTTGTTCTCGTTGGTTCATGTCTCGCTCCATTTTATGTCTTCCTAGCTGAGAAGCACAAAAAACGAGGAAGAAAAAAGTAACCTATCTAGCTAGATCCAGTATATTGGTATTCTAGTGAGGTAGAGCTAAACATGCATCTCCTTTATGGATGAGGTTTTTGTGCGTCTGTATTTGTAGGTTTCGCTCTTCCGGGTCGTATTGATACCATCTATCATTTTCCAAGTTCTTTTATGTGTTTCGAGAGCTACATACTATCGAATTTGATTACGACTCTAAGTTATCAAGGCCAACTTGCTCAAGCTCTGCAAGCATCCCCTCTGGGACGAAAATTCGACCATCTCTGTCGATTTATATTTCATCACGTCACTGGGGTGTGCTGTAATACGGTGTACCCTCCTAGCTCAGTAAGTATCTGCCTTAACCTCCTGGACAGTAGCTAGCTCTCAGGACCAAAGATAGGATTGATCACCACCTTTTTTTTTTCTCTTTTTCTTATTCTTTTTCTTATTCTTCAAGTGAGCATCTTGTTTCCAAAAATATAAAAATGCCCCATGTCTACTCTGCATATTTAAGTAAATGTAGTTAGTGGAATTGCTGCATCATCGTCATCATAATTGTCGTCGTCGTATCTAGACAAAGTCCGACTGCCCTGCTCCAGTTTTCCCTCTCCCCCGCACCAGCGAGCTTTGTCTCTCAACTTATTACGCATGCTCTGCTGTGCTGTGCTTGCTTTTCTGGATATGTGGTTTGTACATATTATAGCACAACTGAACATATGCAGTGTACATGTTGCACCGATATATATATATTGTTAGCAATTGATCAGTGTATGAGTGTTAGAGTTATAAGGTCGGAAACTTGCAAGACAGATATAAGGTAATCTCGCCTTTTTCTGCTCAACAATAAGGCATTCAATTAGTACACACATCACTGATAGGTACAGTACCTGTCTCAGTACCTCATACCTAGCTAAGTAGCTACAAGCCACTACTTAGCTCATTGTTATCTTTGCGTATAGGCAGATGATCTATCTGATAACAAGAATAGAATAAGATACTTTTTCTTTTCCTTTCTCTACAGCAAAGTCAGGGTCTTGTCGGAATAAATGCTGTATTTGAGACAAAAACGTGACATGTGGCTTGGGTAGTTTGAGCTGAAGTGTACTGTACGAAAAGAAAGTATTAGTGATATCAGTCATATATCAACTGGACTCTGAAGATAGACAGATATATCATATGTGAGGCCAGTAGGTAGGTATTCTAGACCTCCTATCTCGCTGAGAAATCTAGTACATACCATTTATTTTGGAATTAGATATGATATGCATAATATATATATATATATATATACACTTCACACCGCATACACTCCGCACGTAGGCCCCCAATTTTCATCAATGATAAATTGATTCAGTCACGCTCCTTCTCTTCCTTTCCCTCCCTGAATGAAGCCCGCAGAAGCATCAACTCGGATCAGAAGTAAGAAAAGTAGACTGGACAACTTCTCTCCTGTGTTGCTGTGTATTCTAAGACCAGACTTGTGTGTATTAATTTTCAACTTGGCCACATACCGTAGTGTCATGTGTTATGTACAGTATACACACGCATCCACTCTACTATCTAGGCAAGGTAGGTTAGGTACAGCGCTGCTATACAGTAGCGTGCAGTACTGTACATACATATCTCACTGCAAGTGTCTGTCCACTGGAGACTGACTCTATGTAAGTACTCAGTACGCTATTCTATTCTATTCTATTATCCAGTAGAACTGAAGGAACCAAGCTTGCCTTGGTCTTATTTATCTATGTTGAATGAGCTGTCTGTCATCGAAACCTCATTTTTTTGTTTCAGGTATGTCAGTTGAGGAACTCACTGCTCAGATTATTATTATATCAACAACCTTTTTCATAATTCGATCACCATTATGTATCTATACCTATATACTTCTGCCAGTCTACTCCAGGGTACACAATTTTAAAAATCTTTCTGATTCAACGAACCCACTCTAGGTGCTGCACAGCGTTTCAACTCCGGTGATTTATTTATTCATTGCCAATTGGCCCACTTCGATCGCATTGGGATGACGGATAGAGTCAATGAGCCGGCCGGTTACGCAGTACCTTATCTACACAAGGGGGAGCGAGTCAACCGCTGCGCTAGGGAGACATACTCAAGACAGACGATTTCTCTAGATATTCGAAGCAGAGCTTACATGGCAGAATCACAGATTATATAGATATAGATACCAACCTACGCAGAGTACTAGAGAGAGAAGAGAAGAGGCAAAAGAGAAAAAAAAATAGTACGATAATAAATAATAAAGAAACAAAAAGGGCTGTTTACATTTCAATTCATTTCGATATCCGTCCAAAAGAAAGTAAATAAAAAACGCGGAGGGAGAAAAAGTTTAACAAAAGGAATAACAAACAGGCAGAAATATTTCTCAATTCACTGAAAACTCGTGAGAATATCAGCGCCAGCTTTCCCTGAAATTTGTTCTGGGTATTGGTGAGGGGGTAAGTAATTTGTGGACTGTTGCTTTAGATACACAGCACCATCGATGGAATGAGGCCAAAACCAGACATGCATCGCGACATGACAGGAGTATATGGCGGCCGCGTAATCAGCAAAAAAGAATAGGAAAAGTATGTGATATTTGCGCTTCAGTGTACACAAAAAACACACAAAAGGGCAAATGATGCCGCTGCAATGGAGAGAGATCAATAAAAAAGGATTATTAAAAAGGTTGCGTAGCGAGAAGCGCTCTCGAAGAAGAGGAGATGAACTCACAATGCAGAATCGAAAAGCCAACCCAAAGAAGAGGTTGTTCTAACCGCAAATGAAACAGTCGAAACGTAGAGGAAACAAGTAGAGGTATCTCTCATATCCTCCATTCCATTGGCTTAAGAAGAAGAGGAAGAGGAGGAAGGCTGTGGCTTGTTCCAGAAATCCAGACTTGCCACAACGTCTTCACCTGCTTCATCTTCATAGGCGTACAGAATCTGAAGGGGCCAGTGTCAGAAAAAAACTCGCGCGATCAGCAATATGAGATTGGGAACCATACCTCTCTCGTCGATGAATGTAGCATCCGAATATTTCTTCCGGTCATGATATGGATCAGTTCGCTGGTCTCAACATGTCTGATTTCTATGAAGTTCGGCTCAAACGCAAGTATGTAAGGATATGACAGTGCAAATGCGTTGGGATTGCCTTCCCACGAGATCTTCCAGTCGGGTCGAGCGCGCCAGCCGTTTCGGTTGACAAAGAACGAGAAGTCGCTATAGTTCAAAAGGAACTCGCCGTTCAATCTCTCAATGTGGATTGGCTTGACGTTCTCTTTACGTGCGACGAAATCAAGAGAGGTATCGGCCACATCTAGTAATGACTGGCTCTCAGTGGTTTCGAGACTGACCACTTCAAAGCCACGAGCACAACCGACACACAAAGTGGAACGAAGGAAGTGAACCGAAGAAGATTCCGCCGGTATATAATACTCCTGAGTGCAGGTGTCAGAGAATGTCTTACAAGACTCAGATGGAAATAAGAGATTGGAGAATCTACTACTAACCTTGAAGGGCTTCAGAGTGTCCTGCCCGCTTTGGAACATCTTGCTAAGGGCCGGCTTCTTCTTCCCCTTTGCCAGACTGTCCATCGGCTCGAAAACCTTGATTGTGGTCGATAGGGCAGAGGTTTTGACAGAGCACACTAGATGGCGGCCAAGCCCAATGCCCGCTTTAAAGAAGTTTGCATGTCCTTGGATCTTCTTCGGGCGCCGCGCCAACGAGTTTTGACCTTCTGGTGCTTCCAGAGCCTCCATCGGATAAGAACTAAGAGTTTTATTGGCGAGAACCAGAAGCAGCTGATATTCCTCCAGGGTATCGATCTGAGTGACATAGCTAATTTCGATGACTCTTCTTGGCTTCGCATTCTTGTCTTTCGGCGAGCGCTCTGCCAACCAGATGCCGCTGTCTGTACCAATGACTAACTTCCGACCACCGTCTGCAAGACAAGATTAGTACTGCCACAGGAAGCTAGAGCACATGATACACGTACCGATGGGTACCAGGCAGTTAACCCGGTTAAGAGCTGTGAAGAAGTTCTCACAAAGGACAGTCTTGGAGTAGAAATTGCTATTCCGCTCTCTCAACTTCCTCTGCTGTTCTTCTACCATCTCGATGAACTTTTTCCGTTGTTGCTGCGAGGTAGCGTAGAGCGTCTGATCGTAGCCACCCTTTCCAAGGTGTCTGAACGTAATCGGTAAACCGTCCTTCGGGTTGGCCGGGGGATTGTTGGCGGTCTTGTTGCCAGAAATAAGACTCGAGGAAGGTCTCTTGGAAATCCCGAGCTTTGGAAGCACTTCATCCATCTGCGTGATAACAAGGAGTTCCAGAGGGATTGGTTTCCGGTAGACCCGGTATTCCTCGCGTTTGTTGACAACCTTAATCCGCACCAGTAGTACTGCATGATCAAAGAGATATGCAGTAACTTCCGAGCTGTCCGTCGGGCTCTTCTTGAAGGCCATTTTAGTAAGCATCTGGCGATTCTCCTCGGTAAGTTTCAGATCGACATAGTCGCCCGGAGCGAACTTCAACGCCGCATTAAGCTGGACCAGGTTGAAATGATTCTCGGCTTTACCGCTTTCCGCGTTCACCTTCTGCAGGAACTCCTTGATAAGAGCGATGGCCTTGGGAATATCTTGTTTGTCCGGGTTGTCATCTTTGGTGTATTTGAGCACGTTTTCGAGAAGAAGCGGATACCTCGCCAATCGGGTCGTTGGCTTGGTCAAGTAACCATTCAACTCCAGTTTCCGGGATTCCTTCAGACGTTCCGTCTCCTCGACAAAACGCGCGAAAGCTGGATTTGACGCCTTCTCCTTCTCGAATTCATACTTTCCGTAGAGCTGGTTGGCACCGTACTTGATGAATGGGTCAAAACGGGGCACATGCTCAAGGAAGATATCACCGACAGTATTGACAATGGGACTTTCCTTTTGCCTCGCGTTCAAAGCTTCGCACAGAGCAGAATTGACCTTCCACACCTCCAGGCAGTTGCCGAAGACTGTGCGGATGAACTTCTCCCGTCGATGCTCTGGGATAGGAGAAAGATTCGTATTACCTGCAGAGCGCAATGGTCTCATCCAGAAGTCTCTCAAGTACTCCAGGTCCTTCACGAAGTCACGCTCGGTATACATGATCTCGAAGATGATCTCCTGACGTTTCTTCTCCCTGTCGTCGATGCTATCAGCGATTTCCTTCGGGACCATGTTGATCCACAGTTTCTGTTCCTCGTTCTCTTCATCGCCATGGAGACTGCTCCTGGATGCGGAAGATCGCAAGCCTGGCTGAGGCTTCAAGTTCAATCTAGCCTGCTGTTCAAGTCTCCGCGGGCAAGCGATGGAATAACACAGGTTGTCGCGGGTACAGGTGGGTGAGTAGCACTCTGTCAGTAGTGTGAAAACTCCGTTGACCTCGGAGCTAGGTGCTTCCTCTCCCATAGTCTCTCTGAATTGATAGATCTCCCCTGGAGCGTCCCGTAGGCGATGATCGTACGTGACATCATGGAAGAATTTCTGCGCATCGAGAGCACGTCCCAGCAGGAGAGCCAGATTCCGATCATTGGTTTTGATGATATATGCTATCAGATCGACTGCTTCGGCGCCCGAAAATGCGTTCTGATATGTCAGGCCGTTTTTCTGTCGCTCACCAAGCGGTATTCTCTCGCGGAATACATCTGCAACGCGCGAGAGCAGGGCGGGATACACAAGAGGCCGCCTGCTATGCGAGGTATGTTGAACGGGAGTGGATTGGCTGCCCGATTTTTGCGTAGACTTGTTTTGCATGCTCATGCTCATGGTGCGATCTCCCATCACAGTCGACGCCATGGACATGGTCCGAGAAGCTACAGATGCTTCACTAGGGCGTCGTGCCCTTGCAGCCTGGTCATGACCATTGAAGGCTTCAGGAGCTGGTTGTTCAGCACCCGACGGCGGCCGTCTGTTCGGGATCACTCTTCCTCCGGTGCTGATGGTCTGGGCATGGTCACTGTAAGTGGAGTAAGAGCTCAGAGACATGGCACGCTCGTCACCGTGTCTCTCTGGGACTGGACGCCCCTGGGGAGTCCGTGGTACCGCAGAATGGTACGGTTGCTGCCGGAATGTGTTTGCCGAACTGGGTGGCGGCTGGTACGTCGGCGGCCCACCCATTCTTGCCATGGACCTTGACCTGTATGGATCAGAATTAAGAGCGGGCTGAGGACCGGGTCGACTCTGCTGCATTTTGGGATTTGGATATTGGGGCAACTGGCCCTGTCGTGAATCCAAGCGCTGCGGCTGGGGATATGCGGAACGTCCGGGGTACGGCCGTGGGAGGTTCTGTGGAGGAGGCTGGGAAGACATAGGCCCATTGGCCGGCCTTTGTTGAGGATATCCATTTGCCGTTCCCTGTCCATATCCGTTCTGACCCTGCCGCAGAGGCGGCACAGGACCTCTCTGCAACTGAGGGTGCGGGATGTTTGAGGACATCGTGTGCGCCCGCTCCTGTGAAAACTGGGGGGTTTGTGATGTCATTGTCTGCGAACGGCCAGGAGGTGGTGCTCCGCCGAAGATCTCAGAGAATGCAGCATCACGCTGGAAAGATGAGGCATGCTGCCCATAAGGGCTCGGCCGGTAGTTCCGGCCCTGCTGGGACCCCAAATCCGCCATAGGTCACCGATTCCTTCAAATAGAACGGTCCAAGCAGCCAAAAACCTTGTATGGAGCGGGAACGTAGCTGGAAGTCGAAGGTAGCGTGTTGAAGCTGTTCGTGGAGATGGCGCAGCACGTCGCTGGATAGCAGTTTGGATCGTCAGATACAGGAGTTGCGGACAATGAGACTCGGCAGAAAGAGGCAACGGAATCCGAGAGACCCAACTCGAGGGCTTCTTCAGTCACGGCTCATGCCTCAATCTCGTCCTGACGGCGAAAGGAGCGTTGGGGGGGCAGGCGTCGAGACCGTCTGGGGACCACCGACCGATGTGCGCAAGGAGCGTTGGGCGCGACGGGGGAACAGGGCTCCTGCAGTCATACCCTCAGCATCCCCTTCGGCCCGTGTGGGATGTCCAATGCAGGATGCCTGAGAGCAGAGTCTCGAGATAAGACGTGGGGCCCGAGGGAATGGAGATGTTGGAGGTTGTCAGTAGTGTCCGTGATCGAAAAGCACGGGGTTGTTGGTTTGAACAGGCACATGTCTTTGCTTAGCCCGGATAGGCCAAGATCCTCAGGTGCTCGTCAGTGCACGCGGCCACGGGCGGCCGCTTCTACGGCGGCCCGGACGAGCAACTTGGAACCTCTTGGCCTCCCCCAAGCCGGCCTGGACGCCTCCATTATCCCAACCGCCCTCGCCTTCACCAGCACATCGGCCAGCTGGTTGCCAGGGGCGAGGACTCGTGCCGTTTGTCTCTGTTCGCGCCCTTCCCCCTCCCTCCCGGCCCCGCGACGCCCTCGCGTTCGACGTCTCGGAACCGACTTCTTCCACTGCTGGCACATGAAGGCGTAAAGCGCGCCTCGTCGCCTCGTCCACGAGAGTATCCTTCTCAGCTTTCACGGCAGGAAGCACTTTAGTCTACCGGTCACCGCGGAAGCGGTCCGCCATCCGTCACCATGGCAGACAGCGATTACTCGCCCAAGTTCGCTCCTTTCTTCTCCTTTGTAGGTTGCCCTTTGCTGCGTTTGTCATTCCTGAACTGTCGCTGACAGTGCGTATGCAGGCGGGAATTGCAGCTGCGGTGAGTCCCCCTCGCAATGATTCTGTTCGTGGAATCTATGCTGACAGGCTCGAAGATGATCTTCGGGTGTATGTCTCCTACCATTTTCGGGAAATAACCTGTCAGCGGCAACAGCAACTCACACACCAGATAGCACTGGGAGCAGCATACGGGACCGCGAAGTCCGGCATAGGAATTGCCGGAGTGGGTACATTTAGACCGGATCTGATAATGAAAGTATGGCACATCCAGACGGTCGCTCGTTCAGGTGCGGAGCAGCTGTTGTTGACGTGCACTAGTCCTTGATTCCTGTAGTTATGTCGGGTATTATTGCTGTCTACGGTCTCGTTATCGCCGTCCTCATTGCCGGAGACATGGCGCCGCCGCCGACACAGCATATGAGCCTATATACGTATGTTCGACTAGATGGATTGCCTTGGGTGCTGCGTGATATTGATGTGCTGTGACAGTGGATTCATGCATCTTGCCTCCGGACTTTCCGTCGGTTTGGCAGGTGTGGCGGCTGGATATGCAATTGGCATCGTTGGAGATGCGGTGAGTGTGCCAGTGGGTCTACTGTTGTTGGTGCTGTTGCTGATAGTCGCTGGAGGGCGTACGAGCGTACATGCAACAATCCCGGGTTTACGTTGGAATGATCCTGATATTGATTTTTGGCGAGGTTCTTGGTCTTTATGGGTATGATGTTCGCGATGAGGCTGAAGATGGACCCAACTGACGCTCTGCAGGCTGATTGTTGGTCTGATTCTGAACTCCAAGAGCTGAATGTGGTAATTGGATGGAGAGGGGTTCAACTGCAGCATGCTGTTAGAGACCTTACGTCTTTTATATTATATGAATCCTGTGGATGAAATGTGGTCCCCCCCCTCCCCTTTGATGGCTCGGTTCAGGGCAAAGCTAGGGGCTTGGGCCATCTCAACAAGGAGTGAGAAAATGGAATACGACGCCAGCCGGACCTGTGTTTGTTATGACATGCCTTGTACCCGAGAACGCTGTAATTGCATATAGATCTGAGTATCTGTTCAAGAAACGGAACGTACTTGGTCGAGCAGAGGAGCGTTTCCCACACATATCAGAGCTCGTAGACGTAAGAGCGGGCTGCTCCGGCGGAGGCGGAGAGGGCCGGGGCGCAGCCACGGGCGGCGGTGCGTGGCTTGCCCGCCCGCGGCCCCGCCCGGGGACGTCAGAGCATAGCGAGAGCGGAACAGAGTAGCAGAGCCAGCTGGGCAGCTCTCCAGCCCACCATCCCGCCGCATCCCCGCCCTCCCAGTCACTGCCATCATTCAATTAGATGGCCGTCGTCTCGCCGTCCGGCTTGTGATCTGCCACCCGCAGGACCACTTCCCCAATTGCTCCTCACCAGTCTCACTCCCACGTCTTTTCGCTCTTTTCGAGACATGATCTCTAGCCATCCCAATGGCTACCCAGACTGTCGAGCGTCCGACACATAGTCAGCAGTTGGGACTCTCTACCAAAAGGTTGAAGATAGAAGACTTTGAGCTTCTCCGCACGCTTGGTACAGGTGCGTACATCCCTGCCTGTTGACCGACCCGGAGTGCTCAGTCTAATGCGACATCGATTGCCAGGGACCTTTGCCCGTGTGTGGCTGACACGACTGAAGGCTGCGAGAGACGACCGGACGGGGATCTATGCATTGAAAGTACTGCGCAAGGCTGACGGTGAGGAAGGCTCTGAGCTGGACCTCATCCCTCAGGATGGCTAACCAAGGTCTTCTTCTTCTGGCCCAACAGTCATCAAACTCAAGCAAGTGGAACATGTGCGCAACGAGCGCAATACACTTACCGCTGTTGCCGGCCACCCTTTCATCACGACCCTCATAACCACATTTTCTGATGACCAATGTCTCTACATGCTGGTATCTCTCCCTTTTCTATCAAGGACCAGAGACCCATGTCCACAAAATACCCAAAAACGAAAAGGCGTCTAATCCAGCAGCCCATCAAACCCCCGCAACTAAGGCGAGCGCATCGCTATCTCAAATTAACCATGCTAACCGATTGACAGCTAGACTACTGCCCAGGTGGCGAGATCTTCAGCTTTTTACGACGCGCACGACGATTCAACGAGGCTACGTCGAGATTCTATGCTGCTGAGATAACCCTGACGCTTGAATTTCTCCACGATGTCCAAGGCGTGGCTTACCGCGACCTCAAGCCTGAGAACATCCTTCTCGATGCAGAAGGGCATCTCAAACTCGTTGACTTTGGTTTTGCGAAAAAGGTTGGTGACCGTGAGACGTATACTCTCTGCGGGACACCCGAGTATCTGGCCCCGGAAGTCATACATAATAGCGGCCATGGCCTGGCAGTCGACTGGTGGGCGTTGGGGATCCTGATCTACGAATTCCTAGTTGGGCAACCGCCCTTCTGGGACCAGAATCCTATGCGTATCTACGAGCAGATTGTCGAAGGCAATATACGCTTCCCGCCGAACATGACGCCCGCAGCCAGAGACATCATTTCCTCGCTCTGCAAAACGAATCCGACCGAGCGGCTAGGATACATATCTGGCGGCTCTGCGCGGGTGAAAGCGCATCCTTTCTTCGACGGAATCAATTGGGATGATCTCTACTACCGCCGAGTGAAGGGCCCCATAATTCCCAGGGTCGATCACCCTGCGGACGCGGGGAATTTCGAAGAGTACCCAGCGCCACCTGATCCGCGCAAGCTGAGCGTCTACACAGACGAGATGAAGGAGAAATACGAACCTTTCTTCAGCGACTTTTAGGTTAGGAGGCGGTAGCTTCCCCTTATATAAATTCTGAACTGCGTGAGCTTCTGCGGTCTTTGAGGTTGCACTTGAGGTTAAAATATATACCGTTTTCACCTTGAGGAACCAGGACCTAGGACATTATCATCGGGAAACTTTTGTCCATCACACCTGCACTGTGCTTTTGGCCACGTTGTTTCTAGCAAGTCTTTTGAGCTTTCTACAAGCCTTCGAGTTTCTTCTTAAGACCGCAACCTGTCTGGGCTAGATATCCCTGGGCGTAGGTCTTAATTTCTGTTTTTTGGATTCTCCCTTATTCCCCCGCGCGGCCGACGGATTTTCAGTTGCGAATGGCTGCGGGCTTTTTGATTTCTTCTTAAAATCGTTTCCATATCCATCTGCTTGTTTCCTTTTTTTTCCTCACGGGGTTTTTCATCTTTCTGCGAATCCATTTCAAGCTATACGTTTCCATATCCGCTGATGTTACGGGTGCGATCGAGAGATCCGCTGTCTCATCAGGAGTCTTGGGCGATAGGTTTCCCCAGTCAGACAGACCATGGAGATGGAGTCATGACGGTTTCCGATGGGACACAAACACACAATGATGAGAAAATGAGAACAAGGATTGATGACTCTTTGGCTTCTTACTTAGCTTTTTCTCCCCTATGTGGCGTTCTCATATGGAGTCGAAATGAAAATTAGATGTTTGCAAACGAGAGAAGATCTTGACGATGTGATTACGTGTAATGTTTTGTTTCCTCTCTCTTTTTCTTCGCTTTCTCCTAGGGTTCTCTTTTCTTTCCTCTTTTCTTTTCTGGCCAGTGTGTTTTTCGTCTTCTCGTCTTCGGAATTTGGATTTGGGATACCATTGATTTTCTCTCTCTGTCTCTCTTTTTCCCCTTCTCTTTGACATGATGGTCTTTAGCCCACTTTTCCCAGCTTACTTTTTTTCCCTTTTTCCTTTACGCCTTTCCATATACCTCCTAACCTATCGAGGATCTTCTATCTATCACTGTGACTATCACTAATAGGAGGAAACAGGACAGGACAGAACAGAACAGGACAGATATATTTGGACGATACTCACCTAACCTAGTGGCTATCTCATATGTCAGATATAGTACCTAGGTTAGGGGTACGTATGTACATTACATGTTACATGTACCTACATACCGACAGGTCAGGTCGGATCAGGAATCAGAATCAGAAATTCAACCAGGGTGGCTTCCTTCCAGCCTTCCGAACCTTTCCACACTTTCATCGGTTGGTTAACCTGCTAGCTTAACCGTTTTACTATACCACCTGCCTATCCTGATTCTAATCCTAATTCTATTATATCATGCCATGTAGTGTCATATCTAATGGAGCTTATTGTCATCATCATCGTCATCATTCTGATGATAAATAATGATGATGGGATGATAATACAATAGAGAAAACAGAGACTTTCAATGAATCAACCAGTCAAAAAAAAAAGAATCGAGAACAAGAATTTGACTTTTATTTAGTGAAATGAAATGAAACAATCCTGGAAAAATCTTGGGATATTGAATTCAGACTGCATCTAAGCTGCTTGCTAGTTGAGTTAGTTGTTAACAACCTAGTCTTTTTGCTTTGCTTTACTTTTTTTTCTTTTCTCGCTTTCTGCGTGTGGTACAGTAGTTGGTACCTAGGTACTGTACCTCCATATCTAACTTAAGTACTGTTAGGTAACTGGCCTGACCTCAACCTACTGAATCTAATCTAATCTACTTCCTACTTTAGGTATGTGTACCCACCTACTAGGTCAGGTGCCTCTACCTATGTATGTATGTTCCATGGATCTATCTAGGTGCCTGCAAACCACCCCCCTCCCCCCCCCAAGGGGTTGTTCCAGAGCTGACCCTATACCGTCAAAAGACTGCCCGAAGCCCTATATATATGTAATAATATATATATAGCCCCGATAATAACTGCTATATAATATAACTGGGGCTCTCTAGAGAGCAACATGGAGTATGTACGGTATGTACAGTACAGTACATACATGTTGCGTAGATTGGCAAGCAAAAGCAAAAGCATGGGCGGCGCGCCCCGCGCTCTCATCATCCCTTGTTACTGTACTGTATACTGTATACTGTAGGCAGGTGTAACGACAGGCCCTAGAGACCAGGCCAAAGGGGTCGTTTGGTTTATCTTGAAGACAGAAAACAAGGGGGTGAGCAATATAAGAGTAAGAACAAGCCTGTGTTACTAGCAATGTCTATATGACAGGTTGCTATGTGAGTCGACCGCAAGGGTCGAAATCTGTCTGAAAGGAGCGTCATTATATACATGCTGCTTGTCCTGGGTTCCTGGGGGATCATAGAATAGGATCATAGCCTTGGATCATGGGGTTGGATCGTGGAGGTGGATCGCAGACTTGGATCGTAGGCGATCCATCACGTGACCTCCTTTCCTAGTCCGTAACAGCAGGTTGATATCAGTATCAGAAACCAAACCTAAATCTCTATCTAATCTACTGTCTGTCTGTACCGAGCCGGAAAGGGAAAAGAAAAAAAATCACTCGGAATGAGATTCGGATTCTCTGAATCCGTGATAAATAAATAAATAGTAAATCCGACTAAACTACTATTACTACTAGGACTGCTAGTACTGCTACGTGTATGGTTCAGCAACAAAGTAGAGTAGAGTAGACTAGACTAGATCACTAGAGTAGAGTAGATATATATCTATCTAAGATAGATAGATAGATAGATAGATAGATTAGACAAGATATAAAATCAGATCAAAGTGAATCGAATCAAATTGAATCGAGTAGCCCCTAACCCATTACTTTCTCTATCTTCTTTTTTTGTTTTGTTTAATTTCCGAAGGCTAGATCTTCATTTTCTTTTCTTCCTTTCATTTTGTTTATAGTTGAGTTTTTGTCGATTTGCTTTAATAGTTTTCTTTCTATTTTTTCCCCTATAATGTCCCGAATATTGATTGAGTGAAAGGGATGGGGAAAAAAGAAATGAAAAAAAGGGGGTGTAAAAAAAAGAACCCATCCCAGATTCTGATTTTCTCGTTCCCGATAGTTCTAATCCTAATTCTAAAAGGAAGAAGAGAGAAAAAAATATGCAGAAAAAGAAAAGAAAAAGAAGAGAGAGAGAAAAAAAAGATGATCCCAAAACCCTTTTCAAGATACTCCGAACATATGTACATATATACATCCAAGACCGAACAGGACGGAACAGACGGAACAAACCCATGTGCCATGCCACACATACACCAAGCCGAGCAGAGCAAAGCCGAGCCGAGTCTAGCCAAGCCAAGCCAAGCAAGCGTAGCAGCAGCAGCACAAAAGTAACATGACGGATCCAAAGCACAAGCCAGCCAGCCAAGAACGCCTTGGTAATGCTTCGATTCGCGAGGATGGGAGTTGATACAGACGGTGGTGTGGTCTATATCGTGTGCCTCACTCAATACGGGCAGAGCCGGAGGTCAATAGATAGATCGATGGAGAGAAACTGGAAAAGGAAAAAAAAAATGGAACGCTGCGGGTCGAGGGACCGTAGACGAACAGCGAGTCCCCGTCTAAGCAGAGCGTGAGAGGGAGATACGCGGAAGCAGGATGATGGTGCAGTAGAGGACAAGAGGATTAGACGGCAAGGGAGATGGTTCAAGTGCTATCCGTTTGGATATTGGTCGAGATATAATCGATCTATGATCTTTCGTCGATAGGGGCCGTGTGTCTATCCTTGGGAGCCGATCTTGCGTTCCCATTCCGGTTTCCATGTCCCTGGTTCGACGTCAGCGATGGGATTGGGTATAAACGAGGCAGGTGGTAGAAGAACGTACCTTCGAACTCGTGCTTCACAAACGCCATCGGGCTGTCGACATCCTCGGCGCCCATCTGCTGCACGCCGGGGCTGAAGCTAGTGATGGGCAGGACGACGACGTCGCCGACCTTCTTGTGCTCCTTGATGCCGGTAAAGTCCATGGCGGTGATGTTCCGCGTGACGCCCTTCTCGTCCTTGAAGTACTCGGGGTTGTTGAAGTAGCGGAAGACGGCGTCCGTCCAGACGGCGGGGCCCGTAAACTCGACGATGCTCTTGTCCATCTTGGACTTGGTGAGGATGCCGGCCTTCTTCATGCGCAGCGCGTCCTCGGTGATGGTCGCGACGACATCGCGCAGCACGGGGTGGCCGGGCTTGGCCTGGATGGTCCACTGGCAGAACTGGATGCGGCGCGAGTACCACTGGTGCCAGTCGGGCCGGTCGGGGTCTGCCTCGATGCCGATGACGAGGCCGACGGTGGACCGGTCGAGGTCCGGGGGCAGCCAGTCGATGGCGGGCTTGAGCGCGATGGTGTCGATGTCGCTGTAGATGCCGCCGCGGGCGAGCAGGATCAGGTAGCGGAAGAAGTCGGCCTTGAGGACGCCGAGCGGCAGCGCCTGGTAGGCCTCCTGGATCTCGGGCATCGAGGCGTACAGGTAGCGGATCAGGTGGAAGGCGGTGTCGTCGGGGACGACCTCATGGATGAAACCCGGGTGCAGCTCCGTCCAGCTGGCCTCGTAGGGGCGCAATTGCTCCTCGAACGAGCCGGACGCCGGCGTGTACTTCCATGTCTGCCAGATGTACGCGGGGAACTTGCTCTCGATGTCGTAGGGGAACTGGTACCGCAGGCGCTCCCGCAGCGGCTTGCTGGCCAGTTCCTCGGGGGACAGTTGCGGCACCAAGTTCTTCTTCTGCTCCTCCGCTTGGGGCTGTGGTGTGTCGGCGGCGTCCGTGTCTTGCTCTCCTGCGGTGGAGGCGGGTGACGGTGTCTGGGGAGCGGCGGAGGAGGAGTGGGAGGAGCGGAGGAGGAAGATGCAGGTGATGAGGAAGACGGCAGCGATCACGGATTTTCGAAAGGTCAACATGGCTGGGGAATGGATGCGGAGAGCTGGACGACGGAGGGCACGAAGCAGAGCTAGACCCGTTTTCTGCGTTTCTGCGCAGGGTCCGCGGTGGTGGATGTGGACACCACGAGCTTGGACTTTTTGTCCACAAGCTCCGTGGCCTTTTGGAAGGGGGAAAAGAGGGGTGACGTAGAGGAGACCGCGCGGCCCTGGCAGCAGCTATCCAATGCTCGCAGACATGGACGAGGCCGTCTGCAGGGAGACAAAAAGAAGAGCAGAGAAAAAGGGAGGCTTCGCGGCGACAGCACGAGAAAACGTGCGAAACGGAGATGTTCTGGAGACCAGCTTGGCCCGTGGCCCCCGCCGGTGGCGCCCTGCGATCTGACAAGCTCGACGCCCTGAAGAACTCCCAGGTCGCAACCACGCCGGTTCTTGGCCAGGAGATGTCGGCCTGTCAAGCGTGTCTGCTCGCGGCGATCATCATGCTTTTTTATGTTCCCGGGGGCTCTGTAGCAGTGGTACTCTGGTAGTAACTCGACTCTGTGCAGTACATCACAGGCACCTCCCAGCGTGGATCGGTTTCAGACCACCACGACGACGACGCCGTTTGCAGGGTCCCGATCCAACAGTGCGCATTGTCTCTGATGCCCTGTTCCATATCAAGTCCCTCACCCCTCAGAGGTCCTTTGCACAGTCTCCTAGTCGTCACGTTTCAATGCGTCTGCATCTCCCGCCGTCCCGCCCCAAAGCCGCGTCATTTCCCCCACCGGGCTGCGACACGCGTTGGCCGTCGATCTCCCTCCGCCCTGTCGAGGGGTCTTTCCAAGTCTCCCTACAGTAGTACTTTGATGCTGTACACTGTAGTTCCTACCTAGGTAAATAATAGTTGCCGTCAAGACCCAATCTGGCAACCGACTCGAGTCCGCATTACCCAAAGCAGAATCATGTCAAGCGGATCGGGCGTCGGTCCGCCGCGAGAGCGAGCGGACGGGTTCCATTCATTCCCTAGTAGGTAGCTAGGACTGTGAGATGGAGTCCTCTGTACACAGTACTCGGTACATGTTCGCGACCTTATCTTCTCCAGCAGCACGGGAAGAGGAACGATGTGCTCCGTTCTCTTCCATCCAGTGGAATTGCTGCGCACGACTTGCAGTAGCTAAGCTCCTAGCGCCGCTGTTCCTGCTTAGGCTCCTGTTCCACAGAGGCGATGGAATTGATGACGGGCTTACCCTTGTGCGACGGGCCAGGAAAGGTCCCCTCTGCGATCTGTACGGCCTTTCAGCTAAAATTATCTTTGGTTTGCATTCCACTAGATAGGATACTCTGTACATGTACGGAGTGCATACTTGCAGAGCACCAGTCTCTGGGATTCTCTCCTTTTCCGGTCCCTTTCTCAGCTGAGGTGACGAAGATGTACTTGAAGCTGTGCTTCCACACCAGTGCAGTTTTAAATACAGTACCAAGCACAGAAGGAAATAGCCACGTTGGATGTCATCACGTTGTTCACATGAGCATAAAAAGGGACACAAAATCTATCCTCCTCCGTCATTCAAAAACCATGCTGATGCTCCTGCAAAGGAAACGACTCTACGAGACTTCGTAGATGCTCATGTCACAGTTCTAAAATAAAAAGAATAGCGCCGTCTCTCGTCGCGTAGATTTGGATATACCACGCAGACGTCACGTCAAACGGGGCATTTTCAGCTCACGTGCAGCTTCTCCATCGCCTCGCTCGCGTCCTTCCCCACGTCCGCGGTCGTCGTCTCGTCGACGGTCTTGCCCTCTTCCGCCTTCTGCTCCGCCGCTTTCTTGATCTCTTGGTACCTGGTGCCCTTGTCCTTGGGCTTCTTCTGCTTCTTCTCCTTCGGCACCTCCGCGGGGTATGCCTTCTTCTCGATCTGCAGCAGAGTGTGAGATAAGAACCACAGCACGGGCGTTCCCTTGGAAGAGTCGCTTACCTCTTGCCATTCCTGGTTGGCGGCGAATTCCTTCTGGATGGGTTCAAGCAGTCTCTGCAGGGCGGAAGTGATGGCGGGTTTGAGCTGGTCTGGTGTTAGCAGTGGAAAACGAAGACGACTTAGACGGGCGTCATACAAGTTGAGGGGTGAGCTGGAGAATGACCGTCAGCATATTTCATCAAACTTTCAGGCAAGTCATCTGGGACTTACGATATCCTTCTGGTAATCCTCCTTCATGGCTTCAGCGCTGCTATACACAAGCGGTTCTCCCTCCTGTCGCTCCACGACGAAACGACGCTCGCCGTCAAGCAGCTTGCTGGCGGGCAGCAGCACGTGCTCAACGAAGGCAAGGAGACCATTGCCTTCTACTTCCTTTGGAGGGGCATTTGCCTTCTTGATCTTGCGGGCGACTACGTCCGGCGGGTCGATCAGGTCGATCTTGGAGTTGGGGTCACTGGCAGACATCTTGCCACCAGCCAAACCTGGCACCATTGGGTTCATAAGATGCGCTCGGACACGGTATCCAAGCTTGGGCAGCGCCTGCAGGAGTCGTGAGTGGTGCACGCCTCAGCTGGCTTGGAAACTGAGCTGACGTACCTCAGTTGCCAAAGTAAAGATCTTGCGCTGGTCAACGCCACCAAATTGCGCGTGGACATCCAAAGCCTCTTCGTCGAGCGCTTGGAGAAGGGGATAGATAAGGCCGCTGAGGGTTGGGTTGTCAACCTGCTTCACGACTTCCGCACCGGCTTTTCTGGCATCTGCGAAGCGCCAGTCAGAGGTGTCCGATCATAAACCACAAGGTATAGGAAAGTAATAATACCGTGCTCCGTGGTGATGGCGGTAAGCCGGTATACATCCATTACATATTTCTGTGCTACTCGATCAGATTCAACTTCTCAACCCAGGCGGCGCATGTAGTTATTACCGAAGAGAGCTGGTAGGAGCTGCCGAGCACGAATTCGAGCTTCTCGATCGGGACATTGAGCGCGCGGAGCAGCGCAGTAATGCAGAATCGGTAGTACTTGGCTCTGTATTCGACCAATTCGATTGGGGCCTTGAGGTTATCGAGGAAGCCATGTACGTCGGCAAGCAGAACCTTGACATTGCAACCGGCTTGGAGGAACTGCGCGAGCTTGATCATCTATGTTTCCCCGTATGAGCCCGCTCCGATATACGGTGCGAAATGAGTCTTACCGGGACGAAGTAGCCGCAGTGAACTTTACCGGTTGGTGCCGTACCTATATGAAGATTTCGCCCGTGAATTTCATAATCCGGAAAATGAGTCGAGTCAGTCGATCGGTGTTCACCAACCCCAATAGATACGGAGAGGCTCTCCCTTCTTCAGCACATCTTCTATGATTTCGGGATTGAGTACCTCTGCGAGGTTCTCCCTGATCAGGTCGTACTTCTGCTGCCACGTAAGTTCGCTTTCGCTCATGTTGGGCGTCTAATACGTCTTGATATGTGACTCTGCAGCAGAGCGACAAAAACGTGGGGGGCAGAGGCTATCGCAGATAAGCCCCTCGCTAAGGCTCTCACCGCCTTTGAAGTCACATGAGGTCACATGACCATAGGGGACTGCGAAGTATATTCTATTGTCTCATTTACCAGCTCTGGAAGGTTGTAAGAGGATTTTATATATTGTCAAGTAAATTGAATAGAGTTCATTTTTATGAGTTTATCGCGGATGTGCTCTTAATCAGCCCTTTTTAGAACTAGCGCAGTTTGGAGATATTTGAGAGTATCTCGAGAGCTGTAATAATTGCACCTTAAAGAACACAGCGAGCAATGGATGAAGAGAAGACTCACAGAAATGAATGTGAACGATGAATCAGTCATAAAAACAAAACTGCAGATCCTCTTGTACAAGGCCAAGAGTAGCAATCCAGACACCGTAACTAGGCTCAGAAAAGCTAGTGAGTGACGATAGGTGGGCGATAAAGAATCCTTGGCGATGCTCGTGCTTCTCTTCTAACTGCACAACACAGCTATCATGCTATATGGACAACAGCACTCCGCAGAGTCTGAACCCTCTGCTATGCAAGGTACCACGGCTCTAGCTATTGGTGCCCCATGCAGTCCGCGGAAGAATCTACAGTCCGAGCTTATCACCCTCCCGCCCTCAGTGGCTGCGCCTTGTGAGGCAGGGCCGTACCGTAGCAAGGCTAATGTCAAGCTAGCAGGGTCTGGCAATCACAGCCATAATTTTTTTGTGAAAAAAAAAATACACAGGAATAGAGGAGAAGAAGCCCTGTTAACCGCTATGGAGCATATACTCGGCATGACAATAATGATATCCATGATGTGCCGATCGGTGTCTTCCCGCTCCGAGTCTTCCACAGGCCACTTCCCGCCGCCGATTAGTCCAGACCGCAGGCACCGCCATTCCCGCTCAGCACGTGCTCTGACACTTCACTCACGGGACGCCTTGCGGGAGCGGCTTTGTTTGGAGCTCCCCTGATAGGCCCTCTCTGGCTTCCAGCCGGCAGAGCCTGATAGGATGGCGGGTCAGAGCCAGCAGGCCCCTGGCAGCTCCTTGGACAGGACGCCTGACAGATCCGCCATGGCCAAAGGGCAGCATCTTTTAAAGACCGTGCAATATGTCCAGCGTACTATGGAGTGCGCCGCTCAGCATGGAGTACGGCTCCCGCGGAGCACCAACTTAGCGATCCTTGCACACGGCCTGTTGCTTGGGCGCATCTAGAACCCGAGGTCAAGTAATACGCGATCCCATCGCTGGATGATGTGCCGTCTCACCTGGCCACGGATCTGAAAATCGCGCTCCGGTTAGTCTGGAAAAGAATCGGGTATCTACCCCTCTTCTGGTTACACAGCCTGTCCGTGCCTGCTATGAGCCTCGTAAAAGGCGTCCAACTAGTGAGATGTACCGTCTGGAAGGTTAATAATTCAGCCTCAGTGGGTCGAGAAACGCGAAGCATCGGTCCCCAGTACTTAAAACTATAGTATTTCCTGTTCTTTTAAGCTCTGTGATATCAAGCTTGCGCTTTACTCTTGTGGCCGGATCAGGTACTGGACAGCAGCACTTCTGATTTCCTGAGACAAAGGCCATCGTCGTTCTCATTCATCCACGCGCTTATTTACTCCGTCATGACGGCAATCATCAGTTGACAGACCGGCTCATTATTGTCATCTTCCTGTTCCGCGGTTCCTGGGAGTTGCCTGCAGAGGCGTGTCCCTCGAGTATTCTCGTCTTCAGACAATCCTTCTACTCAACCGGAGAGATGGACAGCAAAATATCCTCAGATGTTGACAAGAGCTTAGACGCTGAGAAGAATATTTTGAAACCTGCATCTCCGCCAGGCGAGATACTTGCAGAGCCGTGGACCTGGAAAAGAATACCAATTCTTGTGGGGTTCATTGTCCTGGGACTTGGGCTTGTTGCGATGATCATCACCCTTCCGATAGTCCTACGAAAGCACAGCCACATCATCGAAGATGCAATCCCCGACAACAAAAACGACCCAACTCATCCGCTCCTTGTGCTCAACAACTTTCCGGACCCAGGGCTTGTCGAGCACAACGGCACTTGGTATGCCTTTGGAACAAATCCAAAGAAGGACGACCCCACCGTATACCCGCACGTTCAGATCGCAGTCTCACGCGATTTCAAGCACTGGAATCTGACAGGTCTTGATGCGCTGCCCACTCTAGCGCCGTGGGAAAGAAACAGAAACCACTGGGCTCCAGATGTGATTCAAAGAGTAAGCTAAAACCCGTTACGTCGGACACGACGTGCCTGCTCTTTGAAAATACAGCGCTGACGCTCGTTGCGCAGGACGATGGAAAATTCGTGTTGTATTATTCTGGAGAGCTGAAGAAATGGCAGAACCACCATTGCGTGGGTGTCGCCGTGTCAAATGATACAAACCCCCTGGGGCCGTATCACCCACAGGAAAAGCCCCTGGCTTGTCCGCTCCAATATGGAGGTGCCATCGATCCATCCCCGTTTAGGGACACGGATGGGAAACTGTATGTCGCCTACAAGGCCGACGGAAATAGCGTCGGACATGGGGGAGACTGCAATAATGGGAAGAAACCGTTGGTTCCTGTCCCGATCATGCTCCAAGAGCTCGAAAGCGACGGCATCACCCCCGTTGGGGACCCGGTCGAAATCCTGAACATCGACAAGAGTGACGGGCCCCTTGTTGAAGCACCGAATATCTACAGATCAGAGGAAGGCATTTACTTCTTGTTCTTCTCCTCTCATTGCTTCACCTCACCGCTGTATGATATCAAATACGCCACGTCGAAGTCGCTCAAGGGCCCTTATGTAAGGGCTCGGCGGGCGCTCCTCAAGACACCAGACTACGGCCTTGTATCCCCTGGTGGAGCCACGGTCTCTAGGGACGGAACGAAGATGGTCTTCCATGCAAACTGCGGATCCAAAAGATGCATGTATGTCGCCGGAATCAATATCCACTCGAACTTGACAATCACCTTCGATACAATCTGAACTGTCTGGTTGCATCGAATGGTTGAGGATATCACAGAACCCGGACGGATACTGCACTCTGCCAGCGGCATCTCTACCGATTGCTTTGTCAACCTGATTCGGAGCTATGCTCCATCAGACTCGGGTTGAGTGATATAACCCCCTTCGCCTCAATCTGCAGAACAAAGAGACGACCGTTTGAATCGGAATTGGTCTAGCAACACCATGATACCCAGGATATGAAACGCCGCCAAACAAGCCCGCCATTGTTGGCTTTGTTGCGTAATGGCGTCCCTAGCACCTTCGGTGCGAAAATTGCGTTCAAGTGCAGATATACTTTTGCTTGTTCATTTTCTCTAGATGAGTCTCTTGATATACTTTGACATGGTGCATTTAGCTGCCTTCTGGAAGACACGTCGCGTTGCATTTTTGTTGACGGTGTATCTGTGTGAAGCATGTATGATGATGATACCCACTAAAAGAGTATGAGCGTCATGATATAGAATTTGTCTGCTTATGTATGTGCTGTTTCTGTCATCGGATTTTGCGCATGTTCGGTGCTTTTGGGATGTGAGCATGGAGAATTGTTGGATAGACCGTGCATTGCATGTGTTATCTTAACATATCTCCTCTATGAGGTGCTTATTTACGCATCTTCTAGGTACCTACCTCTGTGCTGTACATTCAATGTCCGCTTCGGGTGGTCCTATGAACCCTATTCCTTATGAGTGCTATATGACGCGACCCTGTTATCCGGAGTGCACGGTATCAATTCCGTCTAGCCTTTAGGTAGAATATATATACTTGTCGACCGCTAAAGGGAATGTGTATCTAGTACAGAAGTCCTGACCTGATCATGTACGATAAGCATTATTACATAAGCAAGATTATGCATTCCCAAACATTATACTGCCGCTGTCCACCGCCAAGATACGCACCAATCGATGCACGGATCGATGACGCGATTGCCCAGCTCCCTCAGCGTCGGCGCGCCCGTGAGCGCTCCTGTACGACATGATCGCGTGGGGCGGAGGTGTCTCCGCCATGGAGAAAACATGCTCCGCGGGCTCCTCTGGTCCTCATTCTCAGACCTCTCCGTACGACCAGCACCGTATCCGCTACGATGTTCTCTCTCCGGGGTGCTGCGCGATCAATCCCTCGCAGTCTGAGAGCCACCGGGCTGGTGCGACAGGATGGCGCCGCATACACAATTGCCGCAAAACTTGGCCTTCCCGTTAGTTTATCGGCGGACCAAGTGACCGGGAGGTCGATACACTCGTACCCGCCTCGCAGAGCGCAGTCGGCCGTCGCGGAGAAGGAGGAGCAGTCGTCCCAGCGACCTTCCTCGAACCCGGCTCTATCCTTCCCCTGCCTCGACGCCCTGGACGCAAAGTCTGCTTCTCTGTCAGCAAGATCCCTCCAGTCGGGCCCGGAGCCGTCGTACACCACCGGTCACCATGAGCTGTTTCAATGCCGAGAACCATTGCTGCTGGACTGGGGAGGAATACTGCCGGAATTCGACATTGCGTATGAGACCTGGGGTCAGTTGAACGCGGACAAGAGCAACGCTATTCTCCTTCACACCGGTCTCTCCGCCTCGAGTCATGCGCACAGCACGGAGACGAATCCGAAACCGGGCTGGTGGGAGAAGTTCATCGGCCCCGGGGCACCGTTGAACACGGACAAGTACTTTGTGATATGCACGAACGTCATCGGAGGATGCTACGGGAGCACCGGGCCTTCGTCCATAGACCCCTCGGATGGCAAGAGATATGCCACGAGGTTCCCAATTCTGACGATCGAGGACATGGTGCGGGCTCAGTTCAGGCTGTTGGACTCACTCGGTATCAAGAAACTCTACGCATCTGTAGGGTCCAGCATGGGGGGGATGCAAAGTCTGGCGGCCGGTGTCTTGTTTCCCGACAGGGTGGGAAAGATCGTCAGCATCAGCGGGTGTGCGCGCAGCCATCCGTACAGCATTGCCATGAGGCACACGCAGCGGCAGGTTCTGATGATGGATCCCAAGTGGGCTCGAGGGTTCTACTATGACTCCATCCCCCCGCATTCGGGGATGAAACTCGCCCGCGAGATCGCGACGGTGACCTACAGGAGCGGACCAGAATGGGAGAAGCGATTCGGACGGAAGCGCGCTGATCCAAGCAAGCAGCCTGCCCTCTGTCCCGACTTCCTGATCGAAACGTACCTCGATCATGCGGGAGAGAAGTGGTGCTTAGAATACGACCCCAACAGTTTGTTGTACATATCCAAAGCAATGGATCTATTCGACCTTAGTTACACGAATCAGATCGAGACACGGAGGAGAAGAGCAGAAAACGAGGCAAAGATCGCCCGAGTAGGCTGGAGAAATATGCGTTCCAATGACGCCTCGTGCAGCCTCACGCTTCCAGACAAGCCGTACGAGGAGCAGCCCTCCGTGTCCGCATCTACGCCGCCAATGGATCAGTCCCTCGCTGGCCGCAACTCACAATCCGGCGACCGGGCGACTGGACCGCCGCAGGATCTGATCGCTGGACTCGCGCCGCTGAAGAACCACTCGGTTCTGGTGATGGGCGTTGCCAGTGATATCCTCTTCCCTGCGTGGCAGCAACGCGAAATCGCAGAGGCGCTCCGCGCCGCAGGCAATGCCACCGTTGAGCACGTTGAGCTCGGCGAGGACGTCTCGCTATTCGGACACGACACCTTCCTGCTGGATTTGAAGAATATCGGTGGGAAGGTCGGGCAGTTCTTGGGGTGAATCATTTACTCCATGGCGATGAGAAAAACTTGAAGAATTCTCTGTATGTATTCCTTCCTTATACCATTGTTTGTCACGAGACCAGGAAAAAAAAGTCGATGCATTTCAAGGCGTTTATCAAGGGGGCCAATCTTGAGCATGTTTATTGTTTTTCATTTTCAGGGATATCTTATTTGTTATCTTTTGCATTTACCTATGCTTCTGCTGGTGCAATGTATGTACAGTACATATGGATACTTGAACGTCGTTTACCTCGAGAAGATTTAGATCCCATCTCAGCGTTTACCAGTGTTACAGACATCCTTTTTTTTGCCACTATTAACTATGATAGCGGCATGGCCATCTATTGAAAAAGCAAAAAGATGAAGAGATCCTTGACATCTACGTTGACATGGAGTTTATTTTTATTCTAATCCTCGACACTTAAAAAAAGCGATGAACATATTAAGTATACAGGAAGAGGAGGTCTATGTCTCCTAACTAAAAGTGAATCAATCCAGGTACATGTACTCAACTCCTCCGTACAGTAGCAACATAGCTGTACGAACGTGATCGTAATATCCCAGACTTGGTGAGGATAATCTCTATAATCTCTATACCTTAGTTAGCTAGCGGGTATGTATGTACATGTACATGTACTGTACACCACAGTTGATTTAATTAAGTACGGTACACATACAGAGATGATATGGTATGGATCTCCTTACCTGTCTGCAATGCAATTCAATTTTGGCATCTATCTTCAGTTAAATATAGGCAGGTATCATACAAAGAACCAGAAAAGAAAGGAAGGAAGGTGCCGGATTCAGTGCTGGTCAACGCAGACATAAAGAAAAAGAATAATGGTAAAGAGGTACAGAAACGCATCCTGTGCCCCTCCTCGTTTTCGTTTTTCTTTCACTGTCTCCTCCTTTGCCTCGCTTTCTCTTTCTGTCTGTCTGGGGTTTTTTGGAGCTCTGCTGGCTGTTCTCTTATACGTATATGGCTCTTTACCGTCATCCATGGCTCTGGCCCTTGAATTTAAGCTTTAATTAAGCTACTCAGACAGGTGATGTACTGTACATGCCTGGTCGGTATAGGTACCTACCTGTAAACTGAACGTACATCAGTAACTTCCAATAATTCCGACTTCTAGGTGAATGAATTCATGGACAGGCGCCGCATTAACTGTATCTTTATTCACAGAGCTTTTCCTCTTTTTTTTTGATTTCTGCGTCATCAAAGAACAACCAGCTAATTTCCTTTCTTCTTGGAACATTAGGCTGTGGACTTAATTTCCTCCCTCACACACCTGAGTTCCTCTTCTATTCCAGCCGTACGTAACAACTCTCTGGTTGGGCTGAAAAACACATCCTCGAAATAATTCAAGTACATACATAGATACACTACATACAACTCACTCACTCACTCATGTCCGACACCGCAGAAACTAAGACCGCTTCTTCCTCCCCAGAACCATATATCCGTGACCCGCTAGACGAGCACACCCACACCGCCATCCTGCTCCATGACCTCGGAGCAGACTCCGGGCTGGAATTTGCGACGCGGTGGTTCCCGGCGAGCATGTCGGGTACACGTGTCGAGGGCCTTCCCCTGCGACTGCCCGGGTGGCGGTGGGTATTACCGTCCGCGTTGTCGTCGACGACGCTGTCGTTGTCGACGTTGTTGCCGCCATTGTCGCCGTCGAAGCGCGAGCTCCCTTTGAGAAACATCGCGGTTGTTGAAGATCGAGATCGAGATCGAGATGATTTGATAGAAGTGCCTGCGTGGTTTGAGACGTCGTCGAATTCATTGACAAGTGCAGATGCCACGGCCAAGAAAGATCTAGGCCTGCTGCAGCAGCAGATGAACGGACTCAGAGAGTCCGTCGAGTACGTGCTGGGCATCCTGGACAAGGAGATTGCTCGGCTTCACGGCCGGGCGGAGAACGTCGTCCTCGGTGGCATCGGCCAGGGCGCCGCTGTGGCCTTGTGGACGCTGCTTTGTCTACCACCTAGGTCGTCGTTGGTGACGGGTGCCAGTAGTGGTAGGATTGGAGGATTCGTGGGGCATGGTTGTTGGCTTCCCTTTGCTGAGGAAGTCGAGGGGTTCTTTGACCTTGGAGAGAAAGGTGAAGAAGGATCAGGATCAAAAGTACTCGAGTTCGTGGAGAGTAGATTGGCTGATACGAAGACGTCCTTGCTCCAGTATGATCGTGGCGGTGGTGATGCTGCTGCTCATCCGCTGCTGTCTACGCCTGTGTTTCTGGGACACGGCGTCGATGATACCCATGTTGACGTGAGGTTGGGGAGAAAGGCGAGTGACGTTCTGAAGAACATTGGGTTCAGGACTGTGCAGTTGAAGGTGTATGCCGGCGCGGCTGAGGGTGGACATTGGTTGAAGGAACCGAAGGAAATGGATGACATTGCTAATTTCCTTGAAGCAGTATGTAGGGAAGCGGGAGGGGAGGGGGGGAAAGGAGTGACAAGGATGGTATAGAACATTTGCAGAATTGGGCAGTCTTAGACCATCATCCATATACCACTTCCTGCATAGGTCCTATAAACAAAGATTAAGGAATCAGTAAGGATTTCTAGAGCAAATTAAAAAGAAGAGATTTTAGTATAAATACTGCTCAAATAGTCTCCTCTGAAGCTTCTGTTCTTGATCATGCTTCATTACATTGTTATCATAGATAGCTAGTTCACCATTAATCAGTTCACTCATCCCAAGGTCGCCCTGTCTATTCAATTGATTTATTCTTCTTCAACATCCATTGAACGCAGCAGAGCTTGCAACTATAAGTTCTGTGACCTAACCTAGCCAATAACCTTTATACAAATTCGATCATCAATGTCCCGGTTGGAGGTAAATCGCGCCGGTCCAGAAGCTTGATATATTCATTGGACCGATCGTATTGAGGGCCTTGACAATAAATAGGCCTGCCTTTATTTATTCTCGGGACATTGAAAAGTGGGGGGACATCTGTGGCGATCGCCTGTCTGTCCTGCTCCTTACTGCTTTCGCGTCCTTCTCTTCCTTTTGTTTCTTGCCGGATTGTTGCATCTTCAATTGATACTGCAGGCTTTCGGCTCCTTTGGGCACTACTTTAAATGCCCTCTAAATAGACTTTACCCGGCAAAGCTCGTGAGCTTCAAATAATTATCACTAACTTCTATCAAAGATAGAACCCTCCTGTTACTCGGGCCGACGAACGCAATCGACCTCTGTTGGCGTGGTGTCCATAGATCCAGTCATGGCTTGCAGCAGTCCATCTCTTGGATGCGGAGAGACTTGCCAAAACGGGCACAGCCCCGCTGTCTCATGCTCTCAAAGCAAACTGACCAATGATATCTCACCGACAGAGTGCCCTGACAGACCCTGGACCCACATCGGGACTTTCCTCTTTTGATAAACAGGGCAGGTCTCCTACGTTAAGACGCTTATCAGATGCCAGCCGACTTTCCATACTTGAGTTGCTGGCTGCACGTCGAACATGCGACTGTATCGCTTCTCCTCGTGAGGGCATTGGTTGGAGGACTGGTGATATTGCTTCTAGTTCCTTCACTTCACCGTATTGGTCGATTGGAGGACGTGGGAAGAGTCCCGGCCAATATGACAATAGACGCACCTGGGAGCTTTATGGAGTTGACTCCAAGGTATTTATTATGGCTGCTCCATCGTCTTCCTTTCTGTATCTTTTCTCTTGCTATTTCCTCATTGTCAGTTTCCAGTTTCTCGGTTCATCCCTCCATTCTACCTAGCTCCAGGCCTTGATACCATCGATTCGACCTCACCATGGCCATCCAAAAACTCAAGGTCGGCGTGGCCGGCCTGGGCCGTGTCGGGAAACGACATGTCATGAACTTCCTCACCCGCACCCCTCGCGCGGAGGTGGTGGCCGCGTTCTCCCCCGACCCCAAGGAGCTCGCCTGGGGCAAGGAGCATCTCGAGCCCTCCGGGGTGACCCTGTACGACGACTACGACAAGATGATTCGGCACCCGGGCCTGATGGCCGTGGTGATCGGGACGGCGACCCCCGTGCATGCGGAGGAGACGATCAAGGCCATGGAGAAGAACCTGCATGTGCTTTGCGAGAAACCGCTGTCGACGAGTGTTGATGTTGTATGTTCTACCCCTGACACCATTTTTGCCGTTCTGTCCTCCATGGAGATCATCGATAGGGGGACGACTGTGATATTAGACATCTGACGTTGACATCGCATATCATTCCTTCCCTCCGGCATAACAGTGCAAAAAAGTAGTAGAGGAAGCCAACAAGAGACCGCACCTGAAGGTGATGTGCGGCTTCTCGCGCCGCTTCGACGACTCCTTCCGCGACGCCGTCGACAAGGTCAACCGGGGCCTGATCGGCAGACCCGCGGTCGTCCGCAGCCAGACGTGCGACAAGCTGGACCCGACCGGCTTCTACCTGCAGTACGCGTCCTGGTCCGGCGGCGTCTTCGTCGACATGTGCGTGCACGACATCGACCTGACGCTGTGGTTCTTCGGCGACGACGTCGTCCCCAAGAGCATCTCCGCCCACGGCATCCGGGCCGTCCGGCCCGAGCTGGAGAGGTACAACGACTTCGACAACGCGGTGGGCATCGTCGAGTTCCACAGCGGCAGGATCGCCTACTACTACTGCTCCCGCATGATGGCGCACGGGCAGGAAGACGTCACCGAGGTCATCGGCACGGAGGGGAAGGTCTCGGTCAACGCGTACCCCCAGCGCAACTTCGTCAACTACTACCATGCCGGTGGCATCACGCGCGAGGTGCCTGCCGACTTCCAGGGTAGGTTTGAGATGGCTTTTATCCAGGAGGCGAATGAGTTTACCGCTGCGTGTCTGGATGACACGCCGCTGCCCGTGAAGCTGAGCAATGCGGCCAAGGCCGTCGAGATCGGTTCCTACTTGCAGGAGGCTTTGGTGACCGGGAAGCAGATTCACTTTGACGAGAGTGGAAAGAGGATTGATAAGGCGCAGCTCTAGTTTGGTAAGAATTTACAATGTATATATATATAGGTTTATATATTTACCTGCCAGTTGAATGGATATATTAATATACTTACGGCCTTGAACACCTGTCACTATCATCCTCCCATTGATCCTTCAGGGACTGGATCAACTGCGCGTTCTTCCATGCCGTTGCCTTTTCCATGTCCACCAGAAAAGAAACAGCGGCATCCTGATCCAGCTTGTCCCGCAGACAGCCACCCCCTGAGTAGATGATTCCATTCAATCAGCAAACGAGCGAACGAGGGCACCCAGCAACAGCAAAGACGACTGGGGAAAAAAAGACGGGAGGGAGCTTACAGGCAGCCAGAGCGTGGCGGGCGGTGAACAGCGTATTTGCAGCGGTCCTGTTCGAAGCGGCCAAGCCCAGAACGACGAGAAGATGGTTGCGGACGGATTTCTGCGAGAATAAGCACATCGTTAGTTTATTTCGCGCCCAGTGTTATATAGGTAATTGCTGTACCGTGCATACCTCTGCCTTCCTCGCTTGCTGGAGACTTTCGTATCCTGCGGTCAGCGAGCCATGAGCGTACAATGCGAGGACGATCCTGGAGATGTGGTAGTACTGCAGGCCAACCGCTGTTCTTGAACATCAGCAACAATCCGCCCTGTTCCGTATAGATATTTAGGGACATCTCGATGAATCACTCACCATGAAAGGGCGCCAGCATCCACACCTCCGGCAAGCCTCGACCCTGCTCTCGACTTGGTGGTTTAAACAGAATGGGCTCGAACGAGGGAGGCAGCTTCCGCCTCCAATCCTCCACCTCCTCGTCCAGTTGCTGCCAACTACTACTACTACTACTAGTAGTAGTAGTAGTACCGGACATTATCATCTGCCCAGTCAGGTCCGAGCGGAACGCGCAACTCAGGACCTTGGCCAGGAGGAAGACCATCCGGTTCGCCAGACACACGTCGTCGTTCTTCTGGAACGTGCGCGAGCCGAGGTAGTTCTCCAGGCGCGTCCGCAGCGGCTGCTGCGAGACGAGGGAGACATAGATGTCCTCCCGCAGGCAGAGCCATGCGGCGGCCTCTCCCAGCCCGCCCGAGGAGCCGAAGTGCGAGACGGAGTTGAGAATCCGTGTCGTGCCGAGGAGGTGGCAGCGTTTGTCGTATGCTGAGGCATATTACATTGTAAGATTTTCTTGCCTTGAATGTCATGAACGGGTAGGATCGTCAATTCCTTACCGTCCATCTCTTCGTACTGGCGCAGGATCGCGATGGTCACCAGCACGTCCTCGGTCACTTCCGCGCCCGGCGTCGAGAGTACCGGTATCAGGAGCTGCAGGCACTGCGTGTGATACTGCAGCGCCTCGGTCTCGTCGTAGTCTGAGAGTCTGCTGACGTGCCGCGAGGAGAACGCGAAGATGGCAAGGCGCAAGACGGGCTGGTGGAGGGCCCGGCGCGGCACCTCGATCTCGAAATGTCGCTCGAGGTCTGCAACATCTGCCTATTATAATAAATAGATTGTTCACCTGGTTAGGAGACTTTGGAAAGATGATCTTGATTCGGAAATTTGGCAGGCACCTACCCACTGGGCCATCTTTTCGATATAATTCCGCATCAGATACGCCTCCCTCTCTGTGAACGTGTAGGCTGGGGATCCGAGGGTTGTTGGCGCTTCGCTGCCTGCACTGTCGTACGACTCCGCAGACTGCTGGTATTCGAGGACTATATTCACATATATGCCAGTCAGTCAGACATCTATGTGGAGTATCTTGTTGATTGGGGAAATTTTGTCTTCGATAGCTGTGGTTCTTATTAATCGCAACAGGAATATATATAATATATATATATTGAAAAAACTTGCCTTCTATATTTCCAGCAGCATCTTCGTACGCTTGATCTGGATCATCTGCAACATTCGGATCCTGAAAGGAGTCCAATTCAGGGTAATCCCCTGACTCACGCGCAGCAACATGGCTGTTATCTCGATCTGCTCCCTCGGAGTCCGCAGATGTATCATCCTTGTACGCCTGAATAAGCTCCTGTGTCTCGTCGTAATACCGCACTGGCATTTGGCGACGGAGTTAGATACGTAAGTCAGAAAAGCGAACATTCCACAATGCGTAAGGGGTTCCCTTTCAAACGTACGGATCTTCGGCGGTCTCAGCCACCTCTGTCCCTTCGCGAAGGAGAGGATGGTCTTGTCGTTGGTGACAGAGTTTGATGATGAATGCCGGAAACGGACGTTGAGCGGTCTCGAGCATTTGATGTTGTGTTCCTGGCACCGGAGGCATGAGGGTAGTCTCGTATCGCCTGTGCAATTGCGCTTTAGATAGGGTGGACGAGTCGGAATGGGGGCGTACATTTTAGGTGGAGAGCTATACATGTATTAGATCTCAAGATACCGGTTTAGTGATGCGTTCCAAAAATAAAAAATCAACTTAGAGAAACAAAAGTATCCTCATAGTGGACCTTAAATGGAACATCTGAAACAATCACAGGGGAGACATGTGATGTACACACCACGGCAAGTCTGACTGTAGGATTCGTTAGTAAATGTGGTATCTATTTAGATATTAACAACAGATTACCAAGAACCCACCATCCAATAACAACTCTACTACGTCTTATTGGTGTATGGTCTGTTCTCGCTGTCTTACGTCTCATGGGGAAACGCACAGGTGGGGAGGAGGATTGATAGAAGAGCTCAACGTGAGAACTTCGTAATCTTGTACTTAGGTGGAATAAATCCGATGGCAATACATAATAAACAGCCAGTCAGAATCTGATATTCAAACGTTCGATTGAATCGATTTTCTAGAGCGATAGGCTTCGAGAAGCGGGGTACGGGTGCGACGCAGCTTCACGTGATAGATATGAAGAACGCCTCAAAAGGTTATGAACCACAAAAAGAAATCCAAAGCAGATTATAGCCAACAGAAGCTCCATTGCTCTGTAGTTAATCATGGGTTCCTCACGGATAACAGAGGTGGAACACTTCATTTTTAAATTGGCGACGCAAGTCACGTTGCTGCCTGAGGAACGGCGAAAAGAATTGCCAACCTATATAGATAGACTTGTATAGCTGGAGCATCCAGATATATACCTAGGTTAAAAAAAGAGTAGCCTAATGAGTGGCTCATACTTCCGTGCTACCGTGGCTTCGAGAATCAAAGGTTATAAGTTCAGTTGAAGCTCGGCAAAACAATCGAACTAGATTCTAGAGAAAGTGACGGTGGACAAGTAGAAACGGAATAGCAAAAAGGGGAATCAGATGGAACTGCCCTCAGATTAGCTCTCTGGTTCTCATCGGTTTCCATGCAGATGTGAGACCGCGTCTGTGAAGACACGTCTATTGGCTGCCGGATACCATACAATTTTGGCTTTTGGATACCTCAGTCGTCATCGGGCGTTTTGATTTTGCTCCACCTGGTTTTGAAACAAATTGAGTAGCATAGACATAAACATCGTCCCTTAGTGCATTTTCTGCATTGTCACCTATGTTCTCTAGATCGTTCGATGGAAGTGTGCATCAGGACGGGTTAGCAACGTCAACAAAGAGTATTTGAAACTGGAGGTCCTTGAATTGGGCTTTCTAAATAGTCAGATATCTAGAAACGAAACTGGAACTGCGTGTATGCCTGACATCAGAAATCATAGATCAGTCGTATTTCCGAAATCTGTAATTTATTCTCCTGTTAGTTGACAATTCAAAGTAAATATCCTAGAGATGCGCGTCAGAATTCCAGACATGGAAGGAGCTTGCTGGAAGTTAGTGGTTAGTAACATTAAGAGAAGAACTGTTTTCGTAGAGGACAGAGTCCACGTGGTAAACAAAGGCAACAACAAAGGATCGAGGGTCGCAGTCCTTAACGAAATAAGGACAAACGGAAACTGCAAGGCTGGAATCTAGCTGAGTACCCATACATATCCTCCGTTATAAAAACAGAATGCGGGAATCGAGAGGCTCGGCACTAAGTGGTGCACTTCCAACGGGTCAGCGGGAAGCACTCATCCCTAGCCATCAGATTGAAAACTACCTACAGCGATTAGAAGATCATCAACGGCCTGCTCAACGCGGTCACCTTCGAGAGGCAGACACGCGGAGCATTGGTACTGTACATTTCTGTACCCTGCCTCCGAAATGCGACTTGTCATCATGTGGCATCATCGGGATGATATGGACGGGATCAAAGAAAAAAAAAAGGAAAATTAGAAACCAAGTTGGGGCAGACCCCCGCCTGTATAAGGTGAGAGAATGAGCATAAGACCAGGTAACACCTAGATCTTATGGCGTCATTCCCTTTAATCCAAACCAAAGAAATTGCCCATCTGCAGCACTTATGACAATGCCGTATGGCATCTCAGGCAATGTCACTATTCGTGCTGAAATATGGCGCCGATATAACCGGAAGGTGTGCAGGTATCGAAAACGATTCGAACATCATGAAAAGAAAGGAGTACCAGGAGGCAGGAAACCCGTTGGCTGTTTCAGGTCTCTAAGATCTCTGTTCTTGCTCAATCACCCGCGCGTAATATATGTATGATTGTCCGCTTCTTCCACTCGCTGAGCGAGGGATGAATGCGGTTCGAAGTCAGCGCGTCATGAAGCTCATTTCGGTTTATCGTCACGGAGACCATGGTGCAGCACTGTTCCCGAGCCTATGCAAAAGTTCGTTAGCGACGAGTCCATTGAACAAGAGAAGAACGAGAGACATGCTGACATACCTGTCTGGTACTTCCGGTGAGAAAGAAACAGACGGCTCTGTGGCGTCAAGAATCAGGAGGCGCCTGATATGTTGATGTCGCGGGGATACGCGTCCGGAAAATCTGTCGGTCCGTACAGCTCTCTCCGACCGACGTCAGCAGCTGAATGGTCAAACGCTGTTGCACGTGACCGTCATCTACGCCGCTGTGGCTCCACAGTAATTGACCTGTGAAGTCGAGGCGCATAAAGAAATACATAGTCACCGAAGGCTTGATCTTCTTGAAGATGGCCGTTGTTCTCGTTGGTCATTGTTCCTCCAGACCCTAGACATCAGGGTTCGTCTGGGTATTGCGAGGAGGATTACGACGAAAATCTTGCCTACAGCAACGACTATTTTGACGATTAACGAAGCTCCGCGCAGCGGTCAGGCTCAGAGTCACGAATAAGGGAAGCAGAGAAGCAGCAAGTGGGAAACAATGTCTTCTTGGTTTGAGCGGCACGCCAGCTCCCACCAGGCGCAGCTCGCCGCCACCGCGGTACTGTCGGGAGCGGCTGTGGCAGGCGCAATACTTGGTTACCAAAGTATTAAACGGAGGGAGAAAGTCAAGGAGCTTAAGGCCTCAATTCCGGAAATAAATGAGCGACACCATGCGGAGAAGGTTCGTTTTGCTCTTTGAGCAGGCATTGGGCATTTGCGCAGAAGTTTGGTGGGATTTCAATCATGGGAACCGTGGCTGACTGGCGAAAGTGAAGCTCACAGAATATGGCACAGCTACTCCTATAGTGCCCATGAGCAAGGAAGATGAGCGCAGTGCCGCACTTGCTCGAAGAGCGCAGCAGGGCGATTATGACGAAGGTAGAGACACCCTTCACCCATTGGCTGCCTGGCGGACCTGCTGACGATCTTATCACATTCTAGACCTAATCCTCGAGCAACTTGCCCGTAACCGTGTTTTTCTCGGAGACGACGGTCTTGCGAAGCTCCGAAACTCCTTTATAATCGTTGTCGGCTGCGGTGGTGTAGGGTCGCATGCGGTGGCTGCGCTGGCCCGATCGGGTGTCTCCAAGATTCGCATTATCGATTTTGACCAAGTCACCCTTTCGTCTTTGAATCGACATGCCGTTGCAACTCTTGCTGATGTAGGCACTCCGAAAGTGCACTGCATCCGAAAGAGATTGGAGCAGATAGCACCATGGGTGAAGTTCGATTGCCGAAACGAATTGTTTGGGAAATCCGTGGCCGATAAGCTATTGGAACCTTGGACATTGGATGGTGGCGAAGGGCCCAAACCAAGCTATGTGATCGACTGCATTGACAACATCACGACCAAGGTCGACCTACTGCACTACTGCCACTCGCACTCCATCCCCGTTGTTTCATCAATGGGAGCAGGGTGCAAGTCAGACCCCACCCGTGTGGTGGTGGGCGACATCTCACTTAGTTCAGAAGACCCTCTGTCCCGCAGCACTCGACGGCGACTGAAAGCGCTAGGAGTGACCACGGGTATTGCCGCGGTGTTTTCAACAGAGAAGCCTGGCCCCGGGAAGGCATCCCTCCTTCCTCTTCCTGAGGAGGAATTCGCCAAGGGGCAGGTTGGGGAGTTGGGAGTCCTGCCAGATTTTCGCGTACGTATCCTCCCTGTCCTCGGTACGATGCCTGCTGTATTTGGTTATACGCTCGCAAACCACGTCATCTGCGAGGTTTCGGGATATCCTCATGACTACAGCATGGGCGGTAAGGGCAGGGACAAGATGTACGACAGCATCCTGGGGAACCTGCAAGGATTGGAAGAGCGGTTGGCCAGAACTGAAGCTGGCCAAGATCCCGTCGGGCTCCGTATCCCAATCAGCAAGGAGGATGTTGCTTTTCTCGTCGAAGAGGTCTGGAGAGGGAAAAGCGTGGTCAGCGGCCTCCCGAACCGTCTGGCGCTGGTCCCGTGGCAGCGGCCGGCCGAAGGCTTCGGGGCCGACAAAGAATGGGAGAAGGAAGGACAGAAGTATGTCCGGATGGACCTCAAGGACCTTGTCTGCATGACAAAGGAAGAGGCCATCCGGCACGAAAGGGAAGTGCTCAAGGGTGGAAAAAGGGTGGAAGAGGTCTACGACGAGAAGGTGATACAAAAGGTCCAGGAACGGATGCGGGAGGCGGAGGAGTACGAGAAGTATCGGTAGAAACCAGTCTATTGTCCATGATGACGACCTGGAGGTTTATTGCAATGTAGAATGTATCCGTATACTGCGAGTGTCTGCAGCTCTAGCGCATGCACGCCGTCCCGAGGCGCCGGCTCTTGGCGCCCGTGGCTGTGTCGTACACATCGGAGTTGCAGCCGCTCGTGGCCGCTTGCGGGGTCGAACTCCGTCGGGGGTCCCGAAGCTGACGAAGACGACTCCAGATCTGCAGCAGGCGATCCTCGCGGCCCGTCGCTCCCCTGGGAGAACGTTCAGCAGTCTCAAGGAGGAACTTCTCCCGCCAATCCTCCACATTGAACGTCCTTCGGCCACAAGCAAGATCTGGTGGGTGCACAGGTCGGTCTGGAACGGACCCTGCCGAGCCGCTTGACGTTCTGCAGCCTAGCTAGGCCGGCCCCTTCGCTGTCCGCAGGGACATTATTCCCCTGTCCCCTCCCCCAGGCTGTCGATCTCCGTCAATCCCAGCAGCCGTCGAAGCAATGCAATGATGGCAAGCCGGAAGAGTTGTCCCACGGACAACACCAACTTGCTCGGTGTAGATCCTTACGCTGTCGATGTCAACGACACCGACTCCGACGATGGCATCCACCCGAAAGTGTCGTCCTACCCCCGGAGGAGCTACTCCCGCCCGCTGATCGACTACGTCAAGAACGAGTGGCAGAACAACCCGAAATACAGGATCCTCTCCCAGTCCTCATCCCCGGATCGCGAGTTACCGCAGGGGATCCGTCTCCTGCTCTCCATAATCACCGCGCCCAAGTTCAGGCGCTACCTCATCGTCTATGCCGTGCTTCTGACAACGTGTTTCATCGGTTGGAAGGGGATTCTTTCTCCACGACTCAAGGAGAACGCTGCGCTGCTGAAGTCCTTGGATCCGCAGACGAGGGAGCTGGTTGGAGGCTGGTTCGGGACGAATGCCCTACCAAAGTTCTCCGATCTGGTTCAGATCAGGACGCTGGATCCGTCGCTGTTGCCGGGGGATGTACCGTTGAAGGCGAATGATAGAAATAAGAGGAGATTGATCATCGTGGGTGATGTCCACGGCTGTAAAGACGAGCGTATGTCCTACCTGGAGATTGACTATCTGTACGGAATTGTGGATCCTTGCTGACCATTGACCATGACTCTAGTGGATAGACTGCTCGAAAAAGTCTCCTTTAACCACGAGAATGGAGATCATTTGATCTTTACCGGTGATATGATAAACAAGGGCCCGCAGAGTCTCGCGGTGGTTGACCTTGCCCGCAAATACCGCGCGTCCTGCGTGCGTGGAAACCACGAGGACCGCATCCTCCTGCTGCGTAACGAGATGAAAGCTACCAACATGCTTTCCGAGCCTTCTGGAAATGAAGTCGACGGGAAGCCCACGAACAGCATCTCCTTGCTCGATCACAATGAGCGCACGCTGGCGCGGCGGTTGAGCGATGAAGAGGCCGAGTGGCTCGACGGTTGCCCTGTCATTCTGAAAGTTGGACAGATAAAGGGGATGGGACAGGTGGTAGTCGTCCACGGCGGTCTGGTCCCTGGAGTCGAGCTGGAGAGGCAAGATCCCTCCAGTGTCATGAGCATGCGAACGATTGACCTGGCTACTCACGTCCCAAGCTCGTCCAAGAAGGGTATGCCGTGGACCAAGGTAAGCTCCCTCTTTGCGTCATGTTTCCTGTCTTGTTTCACGCACAGAAGTGGTTACTCGTTCTGACACATTGCAGCTATTCAACAAGCACCAATCGCTCTTGTTTGCCAGCCTCAAGAAATCTGTGCCGGATCCTCAATCCAGAGTGACCACTGTCATCTACGGCCACGACGCCTCCTCTTCCCTGAACATCAAAAAGTATACCAAGGGCCTGGACACCGGCTGCGTTAATGGCGGCAAGCTCACCGCGTTGGTCATCGAAGACGGCGGCAAGCAGAGCATCGTCCAGGTGCGGTGCAGGGATTACACATCCATAAGGGAGAGAGAATGAACAGGGGACAACGCTATCCCTTCTTTTTAGACTGCTTTTTCATTGCATGTCTCTTCTGTCTTTTTGGGTGTTTGGATATCAATGTATGCTGTTAATCCTGATTCGGTATGGGTGCATGGTTTTGTCAGCGTCTTTCTTGACTTGGTGTAATACCTCTACTGTGATCATTCTGGCATGGCTCACAAGGTATCGCTTTGGGCGTTTACTGAGGCGTATGTACCTAGCTGTGGACCTGAAAACAGAAGATGCAGTCCCATCATTATACTATCAGTAGGTTACTACTGATCATCTCTTGGTGACATAAGCTCATTGGACTAGGTGGGGTGGAAAGTCCTTGAATGGCTCAGTTTGAGAGTCGAGGCCATGGACGAGACATGTGTCTTTGCAATCTTACATTTTTCAATAGGTTGTGCTTGGCTAATCAAAACTGATTTCTACTTTAATAGCATATTATCATTACATATATATATATATATACAGGGCAAACAGACTCTCCGTATATATTCCGTATTCAACAATATATTCATACATACAAGTATATGTACGTCCTTACCGACTCGGTCCCGGCTCCATATGCACCCAACTCCCATTTGCCTCCCAAACGCCGGGCTTGGTGAAGTCCTCATACCAAATCCCACCTAGGGCGTTCACCTTCATGTACCCGAAGCGGAAATACTCCGGATCGCCTTCCCTGCGGCGCGTCCAAGTAAAAGGCTCGACGGTGCCATTGGCCTCCTTGAAGCCGCGGAAGCGCTCGACGTCGTTGACGAGCACGCTGATCCCGTCTGCCTCGGCTGCCAGACCGGCGAACGTGAAGGTGATATTGTTGCCGGCGATGGTCGGAACGGCGATCTCGGGGAGGACGCTCCCCAGCTGGGCGTCCAGGAGCAGCGCAGCAGGCGTCTGCAGGATGCTGTCGAACCCCCACCGCGCGACGCCGTTGATGAACAGACCGACCAGGAAACCCTGGTACAGCAGACTGGGACGCGTCTGGAGCGCCGTCCCCGGCAGGAAGATCAGCGCGAGGATGTAGTGGTGGAGCCGCAGGTTCATTTTGGGCACCGCGACCAGGGCCAGGACGCCGCACGCCATGACGCCGTACAGCAGCAGGAACCGCGGGAGGCGCCCTTCGTTCCGGAGCGCCCAGGCCTGCGTCGCCGTGATGGCGACGAGCACGCACACGATGGCGATCAGGGTCGGGATCGCGCCGGGCTGCTGCTGGATGTCGTGCGGCGTCAGGCGCGAGAGGGGCAGTCGGTCGAACGTGTAGTTGTCCAGGGCCCCGATCCAGCAGCCGCCCACCCAGAGGATCGTCTTCTCCCACTGCGCGGTCAGATCGCGCAGCGTGTGCCGGACGCAGAAGTAGTAGATGGCGAAGCCGACGAAGGCAGCGGGGAGGAAGCGGCCCAGGGAGATGGAGACAACCTCGTAGTAGTCTGGGAAGTAAGGCGGGTCGGAGGACAGTGCAATCTGGAAATAGACGATGAAGAAGATCGAGCCGAAAAACACCGCCGGAGAGGTGATGAACAGTGAGAGTATGCAGGAGAAGAATGCAGAGATAGCGAATAGAGGCCATCGGAGGTCCCGACATTTGGGAACAGGTTCGTTTGAAGATGTCTCCCGCTCGAAAGTGAACGACAGCGGAAAATTAGAGGGGAACTCGATGCTTGAGATGCCGTTCTTCTCAACACTCCCATAGTGGCTCCATTCCCCGGTCCGGACGAGGATACCGCAGCCTCCGCTGTGGTCGTTGACGAGACCCGCATGCATCGCCGCAGCGCAGATGTACGAGTCGCCGCGGTAGATGCCAATATCGCCGCTGCCTTCACCGGTGTTCGAGCCTCCAATGACCAGGCTCCGATAGTTGATCTCCTCAGCGCCTACGGTGTAAGGCTCGAGGACTTTCGCGGCCCTACAGCCGGCAGGACATTGGAACGCAAACGCGTTATTCTCAAACGGCCGGCAGTCATCCCCATTGAGTCCACAATTCGTGGCATTGTACCTAGAACAAGAGTAAATACCATGAAAAGGTCAATGACCTCTTTTTTGGGTCAACTTACCACAGCCTAGAACGACAAGAAAGCCTCACAGGCTTCCCATACCCCGGTACCTCAGGCCCAACGACCGACGAATGCAGAATCGAGAAAAACAGCAGCGCCCAGACGCCATGTGCTATCACGAGCGCCCACACCTTCGACCTCCTGCTGGGCAAGCACCGATCCACAAGCCGGATCGGGGCCGTCTGGAAGCCGGGGAGCAAAGGACGGATGCTGTACTTGCGCGGCGGCTGCGGCCCCTTGATCCATGATCGGAGCGCATGCATCATCCAATGTGTTGTTCGTCGACGGTCCCTGGCCGTTGTTGACGGCGCAGCCGCACGAGGCTCCGCCGTGGGAAGCAAGGGCTGCTCATCATGGCCGTGCTCGTGCTCCGCGTGCTCATCGTCGTCGTTGTCGTTGCCCGTTTCTTCCACCACCTCGACCGGAGGAGAATCCGAGCTTCCGGAGCGGCGGATGCTCACGTACTCGCTGCTACTCCCGGAGCCTGAGCCTGAGCCTGAGTGTTCCAGGTCCCGCAGGGGATAGCTCTGGGTCGCTCCGGGCTTTTCTGTGACACCTCGGTCTGGGGACATGTTTCTTCATGTACGTGCCTTGGTGTCAATAACAATTGGTCCTGTCCGCGCGGTTCTCCAGCGGAAAGCCGTAGGTGCGGAGAGAGCGGCAGAATTCTGGGGACGGATTATGTAACTTGGCTTATCTTATCTACCACCTATTCCAACCTGAGTGAGCGAGACGAACAGTTAAAGGCTTGTGGTGTCATAATCGCCTTATTATTATTTGTTTGACTATATTCGCCTAAACTGCCTAAATTGGTCATTGATGGGCACACATAATGTCTGTATAAATACGTCCAATATGTAGATATAAGTTGGAAAATCAGACCTCACCTTCAATACGAGACGAATACTACTATGCCCGCAGTCATCCAATAATAGTTATGGGCGCAGAGACCCTAGGCATTACTATTGGTCAGGTAGACGAATCCTCTCTGTCCCCAAGGCGATAACGGGTGTGTTGGGGGGAGAGAGGGATTCAAACAAGAGATCATTGCTATTCACGGGCCATATTATCGGGCGTTATATATATATATATATCATCAAGCAGGCGAACCTATTTCTGCCATTATCCGACGGGTCCAACCAAGCCAGTGGTCTCAATCAATCAACAATGTGGGACCTCATGTCCTCCTGGGACATTATACTGAGGAGTTCAGAGGACTGGGACCGTTGGTTCCTGGACATCAAGTTGACGGCTGAAGCGGCGGATACCCCGACGTGCCGAAGGAGAGTCTCCCGGAGCTGAAGGAACCGCCGCCTCCTGAGCTACAGGTCCTCAAGGAGGCTTTCAAAATCGCGGATCTCAGTGATCTCCACGAGGAAGATTATACACACCTCGTCCGGATGTATGAACGGAGATTCTATGTTCAGATGCGAGAAAGAGGCTTGTCTCTATACAAGGTCTGCGGAGAGTCTAGTTACGTACCCAATGCGGCGGAGCCGAAAGTCCTATTCAAGTATGTAGGTAGCTAGTAATGCTGGCTGTTGGGATCTTAGATGGACTTGATATGATCTGGTAGATTCGGTGGACTGCGCATCAAGTAAGTTTGTTGATATGGCCGTCCTGAACCGTGGAAGGACCTTCATGTGCATATATCTGAGGCAGATCTACCGATCTATATGCGAGACGCCGGGTAACCATCTTTCCAGCCTACCGATTATAAACCGGATGGTCGATAATTGACAATTGGATGTCAATGTCTCTTTGACTTGAATCTGTTGGGACACAGGCCAGACCTTTTATTACTACAAATAAAGAGGCCATGACTGCTAGTTGTTGCAGTCCGAACTGGTATTTTCAGGAAGACACCTGTTCGTGACCGTCATCATCATGGCTGTCTTCTTCAATTCATAGTATCAAACCCATTCAATTTGTAGAATTGATATCACCAAGTCCACGCCACCGCGGATCCGACCCCCACCGGACCGGACCCGTCCGGCCCGGGAGCGGCCGCCCGCTCAGCGTCGGCAGCGCGGTCCCGTGCCCGGTCTTGTTGACATCAGCGGCTTTGAGCATGTTACGTCCGTCTTGATGTACCACCTGGGGGCCAAAAGTCAATTCCATTTATGATTTTGCTGTCTAATAATAAATAATGTAGCAGGGTCCCCGGACGGAGGAGGGATTCCTCCGTTCGGGAAGACTCGTCAAGTTAACGGACTGACCTCAGCAGGCCCAGCTGGGTTGGATACAATACATCTCTAATCGATCTGTGTTCCTCTATCGACGCTTCCATCTACCTAATCCATCACGAAGCTCTCAGATAATATATAATCCATCAACAGAACGACCAAATTGATCACACTCCTCCACCAGATCAAGGATCATAAACAAACCACTTCACCTCACCTTCCCATCAACCGGACCAGACCAAACAGACCAACCATGACTTCATCCCTCTCCTCCATCCTCCCCCCCTTCTCCCTGCACAACACCTTCCCCCTCCTCGGCCTCATCACCTCCACGGGGGCCCTCACCTACGCCTACGCCGAGATCGTCTACCTGACCCCGCTCACGGATGAGCGCGTCCCCGAGCACGTGATCCGCACGAGCTGGGAACACTCGTTCTACCCGGGCCTGGGGGCCATCCTGACGCTGGGGGCGGGGAGCCTGGTGGGTGGAATTACCGGGTACAAGATGGCGGTGTCGAAGGCAGGGTCAGGGTCAGGGTCGATGGCGAAGGTGCTCTACGCGACGGGGACGGTGCTGTCGATGGTGCATTTTGTGTTTGTGCCGTGGGTGAGTACAACCCCCCCTCTTTTTTTTTCTGTTAAAAAAAGGCACTTATTAAGTGTTAAAAATGGAATTGATATCGGATATACCTAACCACTACTATCAATCGGCGCTGATATTGATGTATTTGTATAATATATAGATCGCCAAAACCATCGAAGCGATGCTCGAGCCGGACGACGAGAAGAAACAAAAACCCAACACCAAGCGCGAGAGCCAGAAGCGCTGGCTGCGGCTGCACTACGTGCGGACCCTCGTCTCCGATATCCCGGCCTTCGTGGCCTTCCTGGGTGCGACGAGCGCGTATTTCCTGTCCTAGATTAGATACCTACATAGGTTGATAACCCGATGTTGGTTGGTTGCTGGTGGAAAGCGTCTGATCTAATCCGAGTTTGGGCGGATGTTGATGAGATAGGAGAGGATAGGATAGGATAGGGACTATCTGGAGGGAATAAAAAAAATTCACGATTACCGTATCACTAATTAGTATGTGAAAAAAAATGAAATAGGATATATGCATGAACTACTGTCTGTTTCCGTCTCTGGTTACATATGGATCCGATTTTGTCTGGTAAGGTATAGAATTTTCACTTTATTCTGCGAGATTGATAGATTACAGGTTCTTGATGACTGTGCGATTATAGGTCGTTCTCAAGATAGTATTCCTACGATGCAGCCGGCGAGCGAGTGTCAGGCTCAAGAGGAATAGCACAGACTAGTCCAGTTCGAAACTAATCCACCTATCTCCACATATCAAGCAGGATATAAAACCAAGGACATGATAACGAGCGAAAACACTTCATACCCACGCAAGCCATATCCGCGGGCAGAGAATGAAAAGACCATCAATATCAAGAAGCCACCGACGGGGGTATCAAAGGGGAACTAGATGTTGATAGCCACTGTTTCGTGGACGCATAACTTGTCGACCTCACTTCTCACATCCTTAAACCACACCAACTTATGACAGCAGAATGGTGAATGTAAAAATAAGCACAAAACATGAGCAGAACTAAAAAAAGGACTTAACGAGAGTCATCGAGGCTTCTTGGATTCTAATCAAATCTAGCACCGTGGTACCTGATAAAGAAAGTCATGAGTCATGAGTCATGAGTCATATCGGGAGAGTCGAGAATCGTGATGCTATCTAACATCCACTGCATCGATTAAATGCGGTGCCCTCCAAGCAGCACATTCAAACGGCATGGCTCGGCAGCAAGCGCACCGTTTGACCAGCTGATGAAGGGGCCGCTGTTGATGGCACTGCTTCGGTGACGTCTAGGGGTTACGCCGGAACCAGCTACGTCTGCCCCTCATCATGCCATTAGCAACGCCCATAAATAGTAATTTCTGTGTGCGGAAGAAGTGTCGTGCAGATATGGCACATCGAGAAACAGAAGGGTGAAACTTACGCTCCACCAGCCGCAGCACTCCTGGTACGGTTCACGAAGTAAAGTCCCTTCACAGACAATGGCCCGTCAGCATTGCACGGAGTAAACGGGCTTTCAAAGCCCCCCAAGCACACTGCAGTGGAAGGCAACAGAGGCAAGACGTACCAAAATCCCAGAGAACAGCCAGAAGATGGCGGAGAGGAAGCTGAACGCTTCGGCCGCCTTGAATCGAGCGCAGGTGCCACTGTGCCTGACAAAAGCCCAATCCCAAATGCTACCGCAGCGGAGCCGGTGGACCATGTCGACCAGAAGACCAAATGCGGCAAACCAGGCCAGGGACAGGATGATGTCGACTGCGCTTGCGAGTCAGCGAGGAGACAGATCAAAATGCAGACAGAGGGCTCGAGTTTTTACATACTTGGCCAGGAGTAGAAGCCGGCAGAGATTGGGATCAGGAATAGCAGGGCAAGGAGAATCGATAGGCCGGCGACGATCTCGGTGTATATCCAGCGGCCCTCGGGCCAGGCATTGAAATTGTCATACAGGTCCAGGTAGTGGCCGATGATGCCCGCGACGACCTAAGATTCCGGATATCTTGGTCAGCTAGGCAGGCAGGACACATAACTCGGTGGATCGTCGAAGACTCACAGCGCCGAAGACGAGTTCTCCAATACGGAGGATAATGGAAAAGATGCGCGAGAAGACGGGCATTGTGACTCTGGTGGAAATCGCCTAGAAGCGACGATGGGTCCTCCGCTGCTGAAGCAAGAAATGTATCCTTGTCAAAGACCGGAGTTTGAGGTGTATATCCAATTGAAGTCGGGGCCAGAGAGTCGCTGTCTGGCTTTTGGGCTTCAGCTGGAGTCACTCAGGGTGAATGCGACTGGAGCCGTCCAGCGCATACAGGAGGAAGGCAGCACAGCAAAGAGCAAAAGTCAGGTCTGGCAAGAAAACTTGAAAGAGGAGCGACGCCACGTTTTTAAAGCACTCCCCGCATGGAGCGGAAGCTCCCTCTGTTAGACGGACATCCCTGGTCACGTCAAGCCACTCGAATTTTCCCTTGGATAGCCACATTGGCACCGTTTGCGAGGCCCTTTTTCCTTCTTCTGGCGGGCCTAGAATCCGTGAATGGCGCAGGAACGTGACGCAGAGGCATGACGCAGGGCCGTCTGCCCTACTGTATGTACAACTCACAGGGAGCTGATCCGTCCGCGCAGGCTCTGGCTATTGGCCACTTCACAGCCACATGCGTCCGACTTGTGCCCAACGACGCGGTGAGCCCGCAAGGACAGCGCGATGGCCTTGGGCTGGGCCCCTCGGCGAAGATCCGGATGGCGGAGGGGTTGGCGGTGGATCGTCAGAGGCGCTGACCGCCAGATGGTGTGTGCAGGGGATAAGGCTTGGGCTGTGCCTAGAGATGCTTCCGTACAGTTTTCAGCACAGAGCCGCCAGAGTACATCATGTAGGGCAATGACAATGACAACTGAGAGGGCTTCAAAAAAAAATCCAGCGCCCTTGTGGGTGGCGAATCATCATTCTGAGCAGGAGAACGACACAAAGCCTCCAGCGTCTGGCCATCAAACAACGCTGCTTTCCGAGCCTCGAGAAAAGACTTTCGAGGGAGGCTGGTGCCTTGGTCATGTCGCCCTAAATCACAGCCGGTCTGTCAGAGCCAAAGATTAAGTGCTCTGTAGGTTCATACTAACCCAGTAGAGATTGAAGTTATCACGAATGTCCGCCCTGCAAGGGTAACAGGGGATGACGTAACCTGTGGCTGATGCAGAGCATCGCCGTTTTCAGCCTACCCGTGGACCTTGCATTGTACAGACTGCTAATTCATCAATCGCTTTTGGTCCAGACTGCAGTTTTTCAGCTCCCGTGTAGTTTCTGCAGGGTTAAAAATCACAATTTGTGTGTCTGTACCTATGTGTCCTGGTCTGTCCTATTGTCGGTATGAGCGATTTTCGCGTTTTCTCGGTAGTTGTACTGCTAGTTGGATTTTCCGAAACAGTTCTCCCCATCCGTCATGTCTCTTCTCCAGATTTAGTTCCTTTTATCTGAGCTGAAGCAGAACGAAATATCCTGGAGTGGATATCCATCGTTGGAAAGGGGACGACGAAACGAGAGCGATTGAGAGACAGCGTTATCTGATGTCCACATGAGGGCCCATCCCAGTCGAGCGTTGGCCAACACAGGCCTTCTGTCACGGACCTTGAGGCCCAGAATCGCATTCTCAAAATGTGCTCGGAGCAGCAGCAGCTCGAGGACGGCACTCGTCCGAGCGACGCGTCTCAATTCTTCATCTTCAAATCCTACAACCAGTGAGCACCAGCACGGCTCAAGCAAGACAAGCCCCTTCAGCCGCAGCTTCTGGACCTGCCGACACACGTGGAAAAGAGCGGCCGTCAACACCGCGCGCTGCCTCATCGGCTGCACCTCGGGCGACTTCTCGAGCATGTGGCTGCTGCAGACATACCGGCCGGAGCTGGGGATGGGGATGATCATGCCGATGTCCAGTAAGTCCGATCCAGCTCCCTTTGTGGATAATGTAATATAAAGGGAGATGGTTCGATAGTTCGATGAAGTGGACTGTAATATCAATACCTTGCCCCCAACGGATATAATGTGATGTACACATACCTAACAGCGATCTTCCCCCAAAACAGTGGCAGCAGGCCTTTTCACCTCCCTGCTCCTCGAGACGCTCCTCCTCCGACTCGGCCCGGACCGGCTGCCCTGGCCCGCCGCGGCCAGGACGGCCACGGGCATGAGCCTCGTCTCGATGGCCACGATGGAGGCCGTCCAGAATCTCGTCGACTACCACCTCACGGGCGGCGTGGTCGCGCTCGAGGACCCGCGGTTCTGGGCCGCTGCGGGCGTGTCGATGGCGGCGGGGTTCCTGGCGCCGCTGCCGTACAATTATGTGCGGTTGCGGAGGTACGGGAGGGGGTGTCATTGAGGGGTGGCTCTCGTCGTGCTTGTTACCTTTACTAAGGGTCTGAGAGCCCTTTTTTATGGAGGGGAAGGATGAAGGGGAAATAGATATGGTGAGAAATTCTCCGTGTACAGTACCCTATGTTTAGTCATATACACCCATCTCACATGTACATATATCAATTGATCTCCTCTCATTTGAACACTTGTGGTTGATGTAATGCCAGAAATTAGGACAGAAAAGTACGACTGGACTTTCTGTCCTGTGTGATCTTGCAATCTATTTCAATTGGATCTGGAGACGTTAATGAGCAAGCGAGAGCTCTGTTTTTCTAATATCTAATTGTAAGGTTCACAACCTGTTTATTGGATGCAAGTCTAGCACCAAACCCTTCCACGTCCCTTTTAAATATACAGTACATCTCATTTTACAGACTGTCATAGAACAGAAAAACATTCCCTGAATCAGATCTCCAGGAGTACGGTAAAGGGGGAAAAATAAAATATGAGGAAAGAGAATCAGTACCCATACCCTGAACCCGCAGGTTTATCGCTACATCCTCCGTTCCCACAAAATTCCAACTGGACTAACATCAGTTGAATTGAAATATTTGAACCGATAACCCACTTCCGATTATTGGAACTCCTCTAGTTACCATCCAGGAACCACTCCATGACACTCCTGAACACGCCCTTGGCGCCCGTCTCGATGACCTCGCCATGACACGGGATCAGACGATCAAAGTCCCACTTGTCGATGCGCCTCATGGACTCGCGGAACGCGCCGCGGTCGGCGCTCGCGGCCACATGCCAGACGAGCCGTTTCTGCCACGTCATGGGCGGCCGGGTCGACAACAGCGGTATCATGATCTTGGTCAGGATGCCCGAGTTGTGGCCCTCCGCAGTCCGGGAGTACTGCTCCCTGGCGGGCAGGTTAAACAGCAGGTCCGCCTCGATGAGGGTGCGCGTGGGCCTGTGCAGGATGACGAGCTCGTGCCAGGCGTGGCTGTCGACGTACTCGATATCGAATTCCAAGTCGAATTCTTCCGAGATCTGCTTCTTCTTGCCCCGGTCCTCCCGCGTGAAGACGTGCGTGAACTCGATGCCCCTCAGCTCCGGGTTGGATTGGCGCTTCTCCCACAGCCCGTGCGGCGCGAGGATCTCGGCGTCTGGGAAGGCTTCCTTCCACTCCGAGACGAGGAGGTGGTGCTGGAGGTCCGGAGCGGCGATGTACTTGAGCTTTCCGCCAAGGGAGTCGATTGTCTCTCGGACTTCGGGGGTGAGGGGGACAGGTGAGATGATGACGAGCGAGCCCGAGCGCATCTTGACTTGATATTCAAAATCTAATTGTCAACAGATGCAATTAAATCTATGGATCGAACAGCGCTTACCCAGAGTACCCCGTGCGCCGAACTTCAGAAGCCCGAATCGCAAGAATGGCAAGCTCATTGTCGTGATCTCGGGCGTTATCTTGCGGATCACCATCACATCCGAGGGGTTTGCTGGGAAAAGTTTACTTGCCATGATGAAAGCTGTCTATAGATTTCTTTTGTTTTAAAAAAAGTCCAGTGCTTAGCAAATCGAGGCCGAATTGCTGATCCTGCGTAGTATTGTCTTCTCTGTTGACAGATGTTGTTGGTTCTCAGGGATTGAGACGACGTCATTGTCATTGTTATGAGCGTCAGATAAATTTCATCATGCGGAGTATGATCCAAGGAAAATCACAATGCCAGACGGAGGTCCATCTCAATATACTTAAGCAGCACTTTTTTTCTGCCTCCCAGACTAGCTTGAAAATGTCTTTCAACCTAGCTTTCAGGATGTCAGTGCTCTGTGGATGATGATGGCAGAGCGTCGAGCCCGGCGTCCAGATCAGACGTGACGTATGAAACCGGGGAAGCTGATCACTCAGATGAGATCCCACGCAACTAACTAGGAAATTCCAACTAGCCCTATCGCGCGGAGTTTCTGACTGGTACTAATGAAGAGTTTTCATACTGATCAGCTGCAAATACAGGCCGTTGCACCTCAATCAATCCCATTGTTCGGGGATTGGGAGTTCAGAGTTTTGAGGCCGGCGTTATGCGAAGGCGTAGCTAACAAAGGGCCTGACACGAAACATAAGGTCTGCATATTGCAGACTCCAGATGCCCAGGTAGGTACATCCTAGTTACCGCTGAGCTAGGAGGTAAGAGACAAGTGGAGGACACGGTCGGTCGAGACGGAATAAGCAGTTCAACCTATTTTAGGGCTTATTCCTGGATACGCCAACGGGGCCGGCTCCACTAACGGTTCACAGCCTTGGAAGGGGATAGGGGCCGTCTTCTGTGACTTTTGGCGTTGCAGCAGATGTCAAAGGACCTCTAATAGTAATACGAATTGAATTTGGATACTTGTAGCAAGAGGTGGCGATGGTGTGGGGTTCCTGGTAAATAGGGCTGATAACCGACTCTACATAAATTTCCCACGGATGATACTTCTCATACATTCCATTTCGGGCAGATGATTTTATCAAGAGAATTTTTTCGAACTCAGGTTCTCACACAATACCTCGATGTCTTATGTATTGGGTACGTCGATACAGACTTTTAGAGATGTGCTGATCGCACCTCGCACTGAGCTTCGACAGACCTCCAAGATCCCACCGCAGCAGATATGAAGAGAAGCCATTCAACTATGATACTGGGAATCACGGCATGATGAACCCGTTCTGCCCGGCCGCCTTGGCCAACCTCGACTTGAACCGCCACAGGCGCGGATCCTTGCGGTCGAGCTTCTCGAGCAGCTTCCGCGGCGCAGCGATGTAGTCCTGCAGCTCCTGGAAGTCGCTGGGCAGGTCTCCTTCCTCATCCTGGAAGAGGCTCGAGGACCTACCTTCGGCGGTTGGCGTATAATGGCTCCTGATCTCCTGCAGAGAGGGAGAAGTCGAGTTCTTGTTTGGATACGAGGGCGGCCACGGCGGAGGCGTGCCCGGGAGCATGGGGCTGAGCTGTTGCGGGCATGCTACGATCCGGGGTCCGACGACTCGACGGTTACAGAGGGCCTGCGGAAAATTTGACGTCTGACTGTTATTATTGCACACGATTCTCAGCGCTGGACCCCGTCGCTGTCGTGGGAGTGGTAGTGATTGTGGTGGAGGAGAGTAGATCTCCAGATGTTCTTCCTCATCCTCATCTTTTCCCTGCTTCTCCGCGTGGCGGGCACGTTTCACTTTCCGTTGTTGTTCTGGTCCTGCTGCTGCTGGGGTGGTAAGGGCTGCAGATGCCTTTCTCTTCCTACTGTTCTGCGGGGCTTGCAGCTTGTTGGATATCTGTTGCTGTGCCTTTCCTGTCTCTTTGGTAGCATGCAGCCGACCTTCTAAGAAGTTGGACCTTCGGTCCCTCAGGAGATATCGTGATCGTGGTATCATGCTGGTCAGAACCTACATATAAGGGAAAGGAGGGATATCCGAAGAGGTAACTAACTAATTAATCGAAGACTTCCGAAAGGCTGAATCAGATAACGTACTTGATAAGCGAGTGAAACAGATAAGCGAGTGAAACACAAAACCATATCTTCCCAAAACAACCCTCGCAAATTCAACCACAACGCCAGAAAATCAATCTAAACTACTGAAAGTCGTTTTCTTCAGATGTTTGTACATCTTCTTGACAGGTTTGTGCATTGTGTCCAGGATTGCCACATCTTCCACAACGCCGTTCCTTTGTCTCTGTCCTCCTCTTGCAACCACTATTTTGACGTGTTTCCTCTTTTATTTGCGCCTCCATGTCATTCTGGGTCTGAATGTCTTGTCCTTCAGCTAAAGTCATACTTCCTCCTTGTTGAAGACGCCTTTTCTTAGCTCTGCAATGCTTGCTAAGTATCTCATTCTGCTCTTGAAGAATCCGATTCTCCGACTTCAGTAGAGCTATCTGGTGCATAATCCCAAGCAAACCTTTTGAAAATTGGTCAATAGCATCGTAAATTGAAGTTGGTGAGCTATTTTGATGCTGGGCAATTTGCTTCTTAATAAATTCTGACTGTGAGCTCGCCTCTATTGGATTATTCGGCGTCTTAGAAACCCAAGGAGTAGGCGTCTCAGGGAATCTCTCAGGTGTTGGTGTCTGTAACTTCACATCTAGCCTAGAAATCACTGTTTCTAGGTCTAGAGGTACAAGTCCTGCCCCTTGAAAGCCGCCTTGGATATTCTTTGCTGTGAATGAATCCTGAAACACAGTGAAAAAGGCAGGAAAGAAGTCTTCCTTAGTGATATGGGTTATACTAGCCTGCATCAAATTCTCAATTTGCTGACCGTACAATTGCTTAAGCGGGCCAAAACATCCCACATCAAGAGGCTGAAGGATATGAGATGAATGAGGAGGCATACAAAGGATAATAATATTATTTGCCTTGCAATAAAGCTCAAAATTGGTAGAGTGGTGGCTTTCATGCCCATCAAGGATAAGGAGACAATATTGACCTGTAGTGCAAGGCTTAATATACTTGTCAAAATGCTGAATCCATTCTAAGCCTTGTTCATTTGTCGTCCAGCCATTTTCAGATGTAGCAATCACCCAATCTTTTGGTAGGGGGCTATTGATATATCAGGTTGACAGGTGATATTTGCCTGCCACAATAATAAATGGTGGAATTGTCCACCCTTGCAAATTGATCCCTTGGATAACTGTAACCCATTTGCAACCTCCAGGCTGCACCAATTTTGTATTAGAGTGTCTATCAGTGCTTGTGACCACCATTCCTGTTGAGATAATACCCATCATAAACCCAGTCTCATCAAAGTTGTAGGTATCTGACTCTGCCACACCATACTTCGCAATTGTATTCTGTACAAGCGCGAACCAGCCACAAATGAGCTCTGGATCTTTGCATTGGGCTCTCTTGTAGTCATATCTTCAGAAAAAGTGTGTCTTGAGTTGTGGTTGTCGCTTGACAAAGTTTGAAGCCCAACACTTACTGACGCGTGGCGCGTTGCGCTCTGCAAGTAGTAGATTGGCCATATCTTCCACATCACAAAGTTGGGGAGGAAACGCTCGTGCATCAAGGTCAAGGATATGTTGAACAATTGTTGACTCTTCTAATATAGTCAATTTCTGTGAATTGGGTGTACAATCACGTTGGGAAATTGTTCCTTTGAGTCAGTGAGTCAAAGTAACATGACTGACTGAGTAGATTTTTGCTGCAGCTCGAGCGCTAAGATTTGGGTCTTTTTGAATAGCTTGCACAGCTAGAAGTAATTGACTTTCTTTGCCAGTCGATTCCATTGTTGTTGGTGGAGAAAAGAGCGATCAAATACAAATGGTTATATGGTTGCGATTTAGTGTTTCACTCGCTTATCTGTTTCACTCGCTTATCAAGTACGTTAGACAATTTCAGGTATTTAACAAAATAATAACAAAATAATAACAACCGACTTGCTTGCAGATACTGATTCTCAGACTTTGCAAGACAAAAGAGCAATAATAGCAAACCTTTAACAAGGACAGGACTGCTGAAATAGGACCGACCTACATCTGGGACAATCATCCTTTCAGCAAATTCTGTCTGAACATCTGCAAGACAAAGCAAAGAAAGAAAGAGAGGAATAATGATACACGTCTATGCCTGGCTGCATCCGGTAGCAGCTTTGGCTTAGGTTTCTGTGCAATCCTTTGTCTTGAGACAAGGGCAGAAAAAAAAGGACGTAAAGTAGTATCTGCACAGATGCAGACAGAAGCCGAAGAAAATATATCATATTGAGACCCGTCATCGACGAGATGCGGGGGAGCAAGGCCGATGCGTGTCCCGTCAGGAGGGCCTGGGATCGGTCCGTCCATCTGCGGCCGCTGCATCCGACCAGCACCGTCCTGCAGCCGGACCAGGCGATGGGGTTTGCGGCGCAGAGTCTGAAAGAGTTTTTCCCCCGGTTCTGGGCGAGAGAAGAGAAGAAGAGGAGAGAAGAGGTGAAGACTTGCAGGATGGGCGAGGTCTGCGAGGGGCTCGCGTGGCCGTACTTCACCATCGAAACCGAGCGCTTCCACCTTGAAGATGACGAGGATGACTACGATGACGACGACGACGGAGGAGAAGGAGAAGATGATGAAGAAGAACAACTAAGGGGTCATCTTTCACCCATGGACGCGATCACTCTTCAAAACATGCACAACCCGTCATGGTAGAGAACCTGCTCCGCCTCAAGCAGGCCGTGGACCAGAAGTGCGTCGGTTTCCTGGACGTCATACAGGCTCTGACCATGGACGTCAGCTCGACCGCGGTCAGCCTCTCCTGCCACTGGGCAACGAAGGACGGCGGTGGGCCCGGTGGGAAGATCTCCTACCGCTCAGCGCTCGTCTATCGGCAGCGGTTTGACGATGGCTCTGGGAACGAGATCCAGAAGATCCGGCAGGCGGCGACGAATGCGCTGGAGTGGATCCGGGAGCGGACCTGGGGACGTGTGCATGCTAATTTGACAGTGTTGGAGGAGCGGCTGAGGGGGGAGGAAAGGAGAGCATCCATAGGGAGATATTAGACGCGCCGTTGGACCCGCAAGACAGAAGTGTCGGTTGGGAAGCATATGGGAAGAGGGGAGGAGACGATTATATCAAGGTACGATGATCATAATGATGATGGCACATTGCTGCTGTATTGATAGCATTGCTAGTATTAATGCCGTTAGTGTCGTGATTATTGTTTCATGTTGGGCAGTTAATTCGAAGCGTGCGAGTCTCCATATTTTCAACAACAATCCATCCGGATAAGTCCGTTCCCTACAGCTAGATGAAGAATTTCTGCTTCAGACATCTCAACTCGATTCCAGACGGTTGAAAACCTAGCGAGAGTCAACCAAAGCATGTACAGTACATAAGTATCCGGAATACCGCCATTCAGCTGTCCAGACCTCGTCCAGAATCTACAGTCATTAGCTCTGAAATATGGGGCATCAGAGAAAGGTGACACACAGACGTTCCACGTCCCATTAGTCTATATGCATATGGAGGCCCTTCTAATTACCACATGCAGGAAGGATACCACAGATATGTACATTCCGGACGCAACCCGAAAGCTCCGAACGAACAACAAGGGTATCAATCACATAACCGTGCAAAACAACAATGCCTTCCAAGCAAGACAACTCTGAATGCAGGGATCAGGAAATAAAAACAGTTGGACCAGTCTAGCCGTACCAGCCTCTGGGGCGGCTATTCTGTAACTGCTCCTCTTCCTCGCGATGAGGGATAATGGACTCCGTAATGTTGAAAGTCTCGATGATGTCTCGCCAGGTATCAAAATCAAGGCTGAACACTGCTTGGTGCTTCTGGATCCCTTTCCTCTGAGCTTCGAGCGGTGAGTAGGGTCTTGCGGCCTCTGGAAGGATTATATGTAAGCCAATGCAACTAGAAGCCTACGGACGGAGTACTAGATCTCCAGACTCAACTGAGTAGGGAAACTCACGTAATGTTGGCAGCCCTCGGCTATCCATCGATACTCCAACCGTTCCATCCCGGACCAAGAAGCTCACGTAGAAGAGGTTCTCCACGCTCTGTCCAAACGACCTGGGATTGATACAGAACCGGAAGAGGGGAACCCCGCCATCATCAGCGACGTTATGTTTATCCATCACTTCCTGGATGAGTTCTTCGGTGATCTCACTCTCGTCGTACTGGGACAGCTCCCGGTTCACGATCTCTTGACCCTCCTGTTGGGTCTTCAACAAGAGCTTGTTTATAGCTGTACAAAGAGTAGTGAGGTCCGCAGTCTCCTGCTTATCGAGATCTTCCTCCTGGAGCTCTTGAGGCCGCACGGCTTGCGAGGGGTCGATGCGCTCTCTTGCTCTGCGCTGTGTTAGCTGACGTGCGCGTTTTTGCACCGACAAGGGCCCCAGCAAGAAGCCGGATACCGAGGGGCGAGCATTGTGACGGAAGCAGGCCGCGCGGCCGAGCCAATCCCAGTTCAACGCATCTCCCACATCTTCATCGCTTTCCTCATCCTCTCCGCGAGCTCTCTGCTGAGTATGCTGCTGAGTATGCTGGCGGTGGTGTTGGGTGCTGCTTGGGGGCACGAACGCCGCGTCCTCCGGACCACGTCGCATAAATGATATACATTTGGAAACGAACTCGTCCACGTCAATTCCCGCAGTCGCGTCTCCGAGGGCGAGTTGCGCCGTCTTCTTGTATGACAGATCCGCCGCGTTGACCAAGAGATGCGAGTCGATGGTAGCATCGGAAGTCTGTTTGACATGGACAAAATACTCATTCGCCTTTCGTATGGTCCTGACTATGCCATCGTTTCCAGCCTGGAGGAATTCGGCGCGGGAGTCTGGAGACATGTAAGACGATTACGTCGCAAAATAATGGAAGGGTCTGTACCATGCAGTTCTCGTGTGAGGTCCCTCAAGCCCTTGATGATGCGCCGCCGCTCGTGTATATCCTGATCAGGATCGTAGAAATCCTTATCGGTCAGCTGTATCGGCCGACGCCTCTGAGAGTGACTGCCGCTCTGACTCTGGACATTAGACTCTCTTTCTGCCAATCTCCGCCTCTTGCTTGCCGAAGCATCTTGGGAGGATATGGCAAGGTCCGAAGCGTCCATCGTTCGGACCTGCTTTCTCTTCTCAGCGCGAGAAGAATCTCGTTCGGCAACGTCGTGATTCTCCTTATCAGAGGTGGATCCCGCAAGTGAGGAAGATGTGTCTGCTGATTGGGTTTTATCTTCGTGTGACCTGGAGCTGGAGTCCTCATGGAGAGGACGTGGGGTGTTATGAGAGATGCGTGCCATGCTCGTCGGGAGGCAGTCGCAGAAAAGGCTGTGGTGCGATTGGATCGATTTCGTGTCAGGAGAGAGAAAAAGACATGAGCAGTGCTTGAGCAGACTCCCCAGGAAGAGCTGTCTGCTCAACTAGAGGAACAAGACAGTCTGGATGATTGCCTTCTCCCGCTTCTTTTCCTCTTCAGGCACCAGATGAAGCCGATCCAGAACATCCGGCGCGTCTCGCGTGACGCGCGTGGACCGTGCACGTGATGTACACTCTTCCCCACGTCATCCTCGCGGCGATCGCCAATCAGCGGCGGCTCAGCCAAACACTCCCCGGACCCAGCATACCCTGTACAGCCCCGAGGACTCCAAATCAGACAGCAACGCCGTCGTCTGTGTTGCTGGCCCAGGATTCAAGGCAGGCATGCAGACAAGAGAGGCCAGGACGGACTAACCGGCGACGAGGGTGCAGACCATGGAGGCGTTCACCTTCGCCGTCTCCACTCAGGTGGACTTCCCGATCCATATCAAGATGTACGTGAGCTCCTTGGGGTTTCTCGATGCTGTCAGTTGCATTGAGAGATGCGACTAGTTTTTGCTGTAATGTTAAGACGCAGGCTGACCGTCAATGCAGTGGATCTCTAGAAGGCAAGCAGAAGCAGATCCCATTCTCCGTCCTGCTGAAGCATCCGGAGTTGCGACACATTGCCTCTAGCCAGAACCCCGTTTCGGATCTCTATGTAACGGTGCAGCTATGGGCCGATTCGAAGCCCCTGGGGGTACCCATGCAGACCTCCTACAAAGCATTCAAGACAACCCGCACGTGGAACGAATGGCTGCAGATGCCCATGTCAATCAAGGATGCTCCTCTGAGGTCTCAGCTGGCCATTACCATCTGGGACCTGTCCCCCTTTGGTGGTGACGGGGCGTACGGCCATAAAATTCCGTTTGGTGGGACAACAATCTCCTTGTTTGACGCAGACGGGAAATTAAAAATGGGCAGGCAGAAGTGCAAGGTCTACCGGCATAGGGCTGCCGACGGCTTCTCTTCAACCACCACTCCGTCTACTCCGCCTCCAAAACGGCGCAAGGCCAACGTCCCCGATGCCTTGGGACCCTCTTCGGAGGAGCTGGAGCTGGAGCGTGTGGAGACGTTAATCAAGAAGCACGAGATGGGCGAGATCCCCCGAATTGACTGGATGGATCAGATGGTCTTTCGTCAGCTGGAGAAGATCAAGCTGAGCGCCGAGGAAGCGGCCAGGAAAAGGGCCATCCGGCTTCGGGCTCTGAAGCAGAAGGCTGCAAGGAGCGACGGAGCGGAGGACGAAGTACTGGATGACGAGGAATGGGACGAGGAGAATTTCATCCTTTACGTCGAATTCCCGCGATTTGACCACCCCATCGTCTGGGCTGACCACGAATATCCACCGCCTCCCGTCTCATCCCATCCTCAGCACGCGCCAACAAACCCTAACTCGACTCTCAAGCCTCCTCCGGAAGTTCGCCTTGGACCGGGCATCGCGGGCGCCGGCGAGGATGGTGAAAATAGAGTCATCAGAATTTATGATCCTGAGGTTGGGCAGACGGGCAACCCTTGCGAGGATAAGCACCGGAGACTGGTTCGCAGCCATCGTACCGGTATTATGGACCGCGATCTAAAGCCTAACCCCAAGATCCGCGATGAGCTGAATGTCATCATGTCCTATGAGCCTACTCAGGAGCTCAGCGCAGAGGAGAAGGATCTCATCTGGAGATTCAGATACTATTTGACTCGTGACAAGAGGGCTTTGACCAAGTTCGTCAAATCAGTCAACTGGCGGGATGTCGGGGAGGCTCGACAGGCCGTCGAAATCCTCCCGAAATGGACAGAAATCGACGTCGATGATGCCTTGGAGCTCCTCGGTCCCACTTTCGACAGCGCTGCTGTCCGCGCCTATGCTGTCGATCGTCTTAGGAAGGCAGACGACGAAGAACTTCTTCTCTACCTCCTCCAGCTCGTGCAGGCTTTGAAGTTCGAGAAGAACGCCGAGGAGACCACGGAGGAGGACACTGCTCAGGATTCTTCATTGGCCAATTTCCTCATTACGCGGGCAGCCAACAACTTCAAACTGGGCAACTATTTGCATTGGTACTTGATGGTTGAATGCGATGATGCCGGCCTCGGATCGTTGTCCGGGCAGCGCAAGCTCTTTGCCCGCGTTGAATACTACTTCATGGCAGAGCTGGAGAAGGTGCATCCCGAGCACAGAAAGACACTGCTACGGCAGGGTGAATTGATCACCGTGCTTTCAAGAATTGCCCGGGAAATCCGGTTCTCGCGTGAAAACCGGGTTCTCAAAATCGAGAAGCTCAAGAAATACCTGAAAGATCCGAAGAACGAGCTTGTTCACATCGACCCACCTCTACCACTTCCCTTGGACCCAGAAGTGTTGATCACGGGTTGCTTCCCCGAAGAGGCCAACGTCTTCAAGTCCTCGCTATCTCCTTTGCATATCAACTTCAAAACGGCTGACGGCCGCAAGTACCCCGTCCTTTTCAAGGTCGGCGACGACCTCCGTCAGGACCAGCTCGTGATCCAGATCATAACCTTGATGGACCGTCTCTTGCAGAAGGAGAACCTGGACCTCAAACTCACCCCATACCGCATCCTTGCGACCAGTTCCAACGCCGGCGCCGCGCAGTTCATACCCTCCACATCCCTTTCTGCCGCCTCCGCCAAATACAAGGGCTCCATCCTCGCCTACCTGAGGGCCAACAACCCAGACGAGAACGAACCCTTAGGCGTCCGCAAGGAGGCCATGGACACGTACATCAAATCCTGCGCCGGCTACTGCGTGATCACGTACCTGCTGGGCGTCGGCGACCGGCACCTCGACAACCTCCTTCTCGCCCCCGACGGCCACTTCTTCCACGCCGACTTCGGCTTCATCCTGGGCCGGGACCCGAAGCCTTTCGCGCCCATGATGAAGCTCTGCAAGGAGATGGTCGAGGGCATGGGCGGCGCCAACTCCCCGCACTACCTCCAGTTCAAGCAGCACTGCTTCACGGCGTACACGACGCTGCGCAAGTCGGCGAACCTCATCCTCAACCTGTTCAGCCTCATGGTCGACGCGAACATCCCTGATATCCGCGTCGAGCCCGACAAGGCCGTCCACAAGGTGAAAGAGCGCTTCCACCTCGAGATGACTGAGGAGGAGGCGATCCGGCACTTCGAGCAGCTGATCAACGATAGTGTGAATGCAATCTTTGGCGTGGTGATCGACCGGCTGCATGACTTTGTGCAGGGTTGGAGGGCTTAGATTTTTTTTTTTATTTTGTGTGTGGGTGTGTGTATGTGTGTGTGGCTTCTCATTTCGGGGGTTTGAACTCAATTGCTTGAGTCAGGATTTAACTTTACGAGTACTGATTGGAGATGTCAATTTTTTTCCCTTTTCCTTGGAGGCGTACCCTATCTTATCCACATTCAGTCATTGGCATGAAATTGGGGATTTATTACATACATTGGCGGGAGGCGTAAATGGTTACGGGCTATGTATGATGTATGGGTGATACCCCCAGAGGATATGATCCTTGCGGAATGTCATATGTATGTATTTACGACAGTTAAATATATTGGTCATGTCTGCATATAAGACCTGACACTTAGGGTTAGTCTACAAGAGCTTTGTTGGAACAGACTCTATGTCACTGATAGCAACAATACTGATATGCGAAACTCGACCTTACATCCATCATTTTGAGCTTCGCAACAGCCCACGTCAGCATGGAACCTGGTATCCCCCTTCACCTATGGACTTTGAAACCTAGTAGCCCGGTTTATACTCGGTGACTGAGGAATCATCTTATCCCAAGGGAACTGAAGTTCAATAATGATCTGCGTTGGATTTGACTGTCTATCGCACTTCTGAGGGATCTGGACGAATACCTGATGTTTTCAAGATGATGCGGAACGTCTCCGGAGAAACGTTCTACAAGTACGTCGGAGCAGTCAGACTGACAGGTAAGTTGCATATGGTGATTACCTTACATCTATACAGAACAACCACCTGGTGACCTGTCTAAAGCTCGGAATGCCCTCACAGAGGATCTACGCTGCGCGCGCCCGATGGCTCATCTTGATCAATGGAGTGGAAGACTCTGACAAGAAGCCTGCTATCTCTGGGCTTCGAGCTAGGCTTTTGCTTGTATGCAGCGATAAGCTCACAAAAAGGTCAAAGACTCCATGACCACACTCTGGCAACCTGTTTTCCCTTATCTGGAATACTAATATCTATTCATAGACATGATACACATTATTCTAATGCGTTTCTGGAGGAGTTAGTGGTGGTCATTCAGAAAACCCAACCGAACTTCGTGGATGTGCCGTATTATGCGGAAACCTGCTGAGGATCTCATTCAGTTCGACGTTCTCAGGGAATCATCTGAGATCTTGGTGAGGAAAAACGTCAGTCACCAAGTCCCCAAGGAAATACATTCACAGGTAAAAATGGGTGGGTCTACAGAAGACTAATTCATTCTTGCAGAATGTTCTGTCTCTCTGTCTTTTTGTCTTCCCTTTCGTAAGCTAGTGTAAACCGAGAATTCCCAGTCAAGCCAAGAATGGGTCATACACGGTCCATGGTCTAAAGATAGAAGAGTTACTAATACATTGTCAATAACGTAATCGATCACCGAGCGAAACACCCACCAACGCCATTATTATTAGATATCTAATTATCTCACCACACCACCCCTAAATTGAAGCTATTTACATGTAAAATAATTGCCTATTTACTAGGGCAGCTGACCCTAG
>Ga0207748_1000081_pt1 | contig 94600 bp, 100 predicted proteins | sample HigsolmetaGSP13D_FD_184841 | JGI IMG/M metagenome (GOLD analysis project Ga0207748, IMG submission 184841) | High solid enriched microbial communities from the Joint BioEnergy Institute, USA - SP1-3-D (SPAdes) | ecosystem: Engineered > Bioreactor > SSF (Solid state fermentation) > Aerobic >...
ACTTGGCATACTTTTCTTCAGCCTTCCACCAAGGGATTAATTCAGCAAGACGGACCCAGCGATTTTCTTTATTTAATTTTCCACCGAATGGTAGAAAAAAATCTTCTACAAAAGTTAATTGATGTTCAGTCTTTTTGTACATCGTAACGGCCTCCAAGTGCAAGGTTTTTTACACGTTTCCTATAAAATCCTTACACTTTATATTCGACAAAAGTGGCCAAAATCCTTGTCAAATCTGGAATTTTTGTTTATTCAGCAAGCCCTAATTACTTGAGTAATTATACAGAAAAAAAGAAACAAGCATTCCGAGAGCAGGTCAAAAAGCAGCTTTTGGCCTCGTTAACCAGCGGGTCTGCATCTACGCAAGCCGCTTTGCAAAGCCAAATTCAACAGGCGATTGCTCCGTACTTTTCCGACCTGAACGAAGGGCTTACAAAGGTAAGCAGCGGGCAGCAACAAGTGCAAACCGTTATTGGCGAACTCGCCAAAGGTGCCAATAGTTTGAATGACGGTGCACAGCAACTTGCAAGCGGCCAAAATGCATTCGTCAAAAATGCAACCATTTTTAATGAAAAACTGCAACAAGCTGCATCCGGCGCAAACAGCCTCGAATCCGGGGCAACGGCGGTTGCATCCGGGCTCGGACAGCTTTCCGGCGGTTCAGGCCAGCTCGTAAACGGAACGAAACAACTGGCAAACGGTTCAAGCGCGCTTGCAGAAGGGACCGGAAAACTGGCAGAAGGTTCAAATGAATTGACGAACGGTACACAATCACTTGCGAACGGCTCAAGCGTGCTCGTAAAAGGCACGTCCCAATTATTAAATGGCGCAGCCCAGTTGCAAAGCGGAAGTAAGCAGTTGAACAACGGTGCGGGCAACCTTGTTTCCGGCACGGGCCAATTAAATGCCGGCGCAGATAAACTGAGCAATAAACTTGGCAAAGCGGCTGACCAGGCCGGGGCCATCAATCCGACCGACGCCACTTATAATATGATGAGCAGCCCGGTCCGGCTGAACCATGATGCTGTGACAAAAGTGCCGAACTATGGTACCGGCCTTGCTCCGTATTTCTTATCGCTCGGGCTTTTTGTCGGCGGATTATTGCTGACAATTATCTACAATGTAAAAGACCCGGCAATCATGCCGAAAAACGGGGTAACTTGGTTTCTTGGAAAATTCGGCGTCATGGCACTGATCGGCATCTTACAATCGCTTTTGGCAGATTTCATTCTGCTTGATCTGCTGAAATTGCATGTGCAAAGTGTGCCACTGTTTATCTTTGCAACCATTGTGACGAGCCTGACTTATATGGCGATCATCCAATTTTTGGTTGCGGCATTCGCGAACCCGGGCAGGTACATTGCGGTCATCATTTTGATTTTGCAACTGACGACAAGCGCAGGCACATTCCCGCTTGAATTGATTCCAAAGCCGCTTCAGGCTGTTCATGATCTGATGCCGATGACCTATTCGCTGCAAATGTTCAAAGCGGTGATTTCAAGCGGCGATTTCAGCTACATGTGGCAAAATGTTGATAAGCTTTCGGTCTTTTTTGCAGCGTTTATCTTTCTTTCCCTTCTGTACTTTGTTGTGAAATTTAGACATCTTCACAGGATGGCAGAAAAGGAAGGAGCAGCCTCTCCGGTAGAAGCATAAGAGATTTGCTGTAAAAGCAGCAGGACGAAGCCATTTTGGCCGATCCTGCTGCTTTTTTATTGCAAAATATGACGAACAGGATAAATTGCTTCAGGCAACACGTAAAGGAGGAATGGTTAGTCCGACTATAGTTGTATTTGTAAATGGAGCTGCATGCCGGTATTTTATATTTCAAGGGCTTGCCGGACATTGCTGTAAAAGACAGGTTTCCGCCATTTTCCATGTGAAGCGATCACAAAAGCAGCCCCTTTTTCGGAAACAATGATAAAACTTTCACAAACTTGTCATGAACGGGTATAAAAGCGCTTTCTGCAGGGGCTTATAATAAGATTAGAGATGGTGTAAAGGAAAGGGTGAGAGAGGTGGGCTACGAACGATTGGCCAGTAAACTGGTGCAGCTTTCGGGAGGCGGGGAAAATATTCAAGCGGTTTTCCACTGTTCAACAAGGCTCCGCTTTAAATTAAAAGACCCGGGGCGGGCAAAAAAAGCGGCGGTAGAGGAGCTTGACGGGGTGATTTCGGCCGCTGTTTCCGGCGGGTATTTTCATATTGTGACAGGGATAAATGCCGGGGAAGTGCACAATGACATGTTAAAATATCTGCATCTAGTCCGGATGGAAAGCGGGCAACGGGAAGAAACTTCTGGCTTTGAAAACCCGGTCATGCAGCCGGGCAGATTAACCGGACGCCCGGATGCGGCAGAAATATCCGGCCTTGAGGATCAATTGTTTCATCAGATGATGGACACGGCGACATCCATTTTGAATGCCCGGGGCGGAGGCGAGCCGGTTATGGTCGTTTTATTCGGGTGCAAAAACAAAGAACCGGCCGTTGCCGGAGGTATCCCGCATAAGAAAACGGAAGAACCGGTGCGATATCAGAAAAAGGAAATGATCGCCAGCCCGTTTACAGGGGAAACGATCCCGCTTGAGCAAGTCAATGATCCTGCATTTTCTTCCGGCATACTCGGCAAAGGGGTCGGCATTAAGCCTTCTGTTGGCAAGCTTTTTGCGCCGATCAGCGGGACGGTAACGGCGGTGTTTCCGAGCGGGCACGCGATCGGCATCACGTCCAAAACCGGCATTCAAATTTTGATTCATATCGGTATTGATACGGTCCGGCTCGAAGGAAAATATTATCATGTCCATGTGAAAAAAGGCCAGCCGGTTGAAAAAGGTGAAATGTTAATCGAATTTGATATTCCTGAAATCGAAGCAGCCGGGTACGATTTAACTTCCCCGGTTGTGATCACGAACGCGGACAATTATGTTGAGGTGCTGGAAACGGACCGGAAAAAAGTTGTTGCCAGTGACCAGCTGATGACGATAGTCAGTTAAAAAACAAACAGGGTGCCACATACGGCGCCCTGTTTGTCAGTAAACAATATCCACCTGATGATCTTTGAAAAAACGGAGCCATTCATCACTCGGTTTTTCATCTGTGACCACAAAGTCAACAGCCGAAAAATCCGCAAAATGGACAAAGGCAATTTTGTCGAATTTGCTTTTGTCCGCGAGCAGAATGACTTTATTTGCCTGTTTGAGCATTTCCTTTTTAATATGGCTTTCCGCTTCATTCGAGTCGGTGATCCCCCGCACCATGGAAATGCCTTTACAACTGAACAGCGCCACATCGACATTGTATTGGCGCACAGCATGTTCAGCAACAGAACCGACCAGCGAATTGGAACGTTTCCGCAGCGCTCCGCCTGTTGACAGAAGCTGAATGTTTGACTGGGCCAGTTCGCTTAATGCGATGGCAGAATTGGTTAAGACGACAAGTCCCTCTTTCGTTCTGTTCAACTCTTTTAACGCTTCCAACACGGTCGAGCTCGCATCCGCCACAATCGTATTTCCGTCTGAAATGAGCGGCTGCAGCTTGCCGGCAATGTTTTGCTTTGCTTCCATATTGACGGTGAATCTTGTCTGGTAGGGGAGATCTTCATTTGTATGGAGATTGAGCACAGCACCCCCGTATGTCCGCGTCACAATTCCTTCTTTTTCAAGCTTCTCCAGATCTCGCCTGATCGTCTCTTCCGTTACTTGAAACTCCTTTGCCAAATTGGCAACATACACTTTTTTCTCCCGGTACAGCGTATTTAAAATTTTATCTCTCCGTTCAAAAGCCAGCATGTCCCCAACCCCGTTCCTGTCCTGTATCCTTTTCTCTGATAAGCCCATTTTAGCAAAAATCGTCCGTTTAAAAAAGAAAACAACAAAAGTACAATAAAATAAATAAAAAAATCTTTTTTTATATTGATTTATGTTTGTTCTTTCGCTAGTATAGGAAATGTGAAGAAGGGTTTTCACAAACCAGTTAAAGAAAGCGGTTTCTGAACCAAATTTTGAAGTGCACGCATGGCGGCTTGTTTGTCCCGCTGCCCAACAATCAATATAACATGGAAGGAATAAGGGCGGCGGAAAAAGCCATACAGATTGCTTTTGATGGTTTGTATATCGGACTGCTGGCGGATTTTTCATCTGGTAATAAGATAGAAGATTTTAAAATAAAGGAAAGCGAGGGGTAAAACGTGATCAGAAAAGCGAGTGTAATGTTTGTGCATAAGGATCAATATGAGGAATACAAGCGCCGGCATGACCATATCTGGCCGGAAATGTCAAAAGAATTAAAGGCGCACGGGGCCCGTAATTATTCGATTTTTTTGGATGAAGAAACGGGTCGGTTATTTGCTTATTTGGAAGTGGAAGATGAAGCGCTCTATGAAAAAATGGCAGATACAGAGATTTGCAGAAAATGGTGGGACTATATGGAACCGCTAATGGAAACCAATCCCGATAACAGCCCTGTGTCTGTTGCATTAAAGGAAGTTTTTCACCTGACCTAACAGCCATCCCATTCAGAACTCCAGCAGTTCACATTGTAAGCGATATCAAACCCTTCATAAAAATGATAACAGAAAGGCGGAGAAGAAATGGCGAGAATAGGAAGCAAAAGCACGACCGGCTGGAAAGCGACAATTTCGGTTGCCATGGCCAATTACATTGAAGCCGGTTCCATTATCGCAGCAGCCAGCAGTTTGACGCTCTGGCAGGCTTACCTGCACTTAAACAGCATTTCCGTGGGTTTGTTAAGCGCCCTCAGTGCCAACGCATTTGGCGCGGCAATCGGAGCACTGTTCGGCGGGTATTTAACCGATAAATACGGCAGAAAATTTATCTACACGTATGATTTGCTTGTATATATGCTTGGTGTGTTTTTGATTGCGGTTTCCGTCAACTTTCCGATGCTGTTAATCGGCACCATTATTACCGGGGTAGCCGTAGGAACAGGGGTGCCTGCTTCGTGGACATATATTGCGGAAGAAGCCCCGCATTCAAAGCGTGCGGCCCATGTAGGTACGGCGCAATTGGCATGGTCAACGGGGCCAATGATCACGTTTCTGCTCGCCGTTTTGCTTGCGCCGCTTGGCCTGCTCGGCAGCCGGATTATTTTCCTCCATCTATTAGTCATCGCATTCATCACTTGGTATATCCGCCAGGGGCTTGAAGAATCAGCCATCTGGAAAGAAGATAAAGAAAAAGAAAAAACCGACGCCCAGCTGGGGAAAAAATCAAGAAGCTCCTTGAAAGAATTATTTCGTTTAAAAGTAAACCGCCAGGCCCTCTTTTTACTGATCGGCATTTATCTATTCTGGAACTTAACGGCAGGGGCAATGGGGTACTTTATGCCCTATATTTACCAAAATGTTGGCGGCCTGACGAACGAACAGGCGAACTTGCTGCAAGCTTTCCTCTGGGCGTTAACGGTGCTGACAACCTATGTTGTCTTTATGAGGCTGGGTGACCGTTACAGCCGGCGTTTCCTCTTTGGTTTAGGGGCGGTGATGGGCATTGCCGCATGGCTTATTTTGACTTTTACAGGGATGAATTGGTTCTCCCTTTTTGCCTTTGTTATTCTCTGGGGAAGCGCTGCCGGATTCGGCGCCCAGGCGTTTTACGGCTTGTGGGCGAGCGAACTGTTTCCGACCCGGTACCGCGCGGGCGCACAAGGGTTCATTTATTTCCTCGTCCGGTTCGGAATTGCCATCTGGTCTTTTCTGCTTCCGACCATTATGGACACGCTCAGTTTTAAAGTAGCGGGAATTGTAATGATCGTATTCCTTGTCATCCATTGTATCATCGGAATCGCGCTCGCACCGTCTACACAAGGAAAAACGCTGGAAGAAATTGAAAAAGAACGGTTCGGGACCGTTCGGGACGGGGAAAAACGAGCCGTTACACCAACAACTGCAGCGGAACATTTGAATCAGTAAACCAAAAGGCACAAGTGCGGATCACACTTGTGCCTAAAAGATTATCTGTTTTTTGCCCGGCTGACCCTGAGTTCGGGCTGTTTGCTTCCGGCTGGCAACAACGTCATCAGTGAACCCGCGACGATCAGGATAATCCCGACCGTAACAGCCGGCGTAATCGCTTCTCTCAGAAAAATGAGGGCCAAAATTGGCGCCAGTGCAGGCTTAATAAAGAAAACCATCGAAGCCATTGATGCACTTGTTACATCCATCGCAAGGAAGTAAAACGCAAACCCGAGCCCGGTGACAAAAATGCCGATATAAATCAGGCTTGGCAGCGTATGCCATGCAATTCCGCGGAACACGGGCACATTTGCAAATACGCCGAGGCCAACGGAACGCAGCCAGCCCGCAACAAATCCAATTTTCGAAATCAATACAAGCGCAAGAATTTCAATGCTGCCGGTAAAAAAGCTCAAACAGGTTAAAATGACACCATCACATTTAAACTGCTGGCTGCCTTTTCTGCCGACAACACTGTAAAGCGCAAACGTAACCGCCGAAAGAAGCGCAACAATGATGCCAAATGGACTTTGGATTTCAAACGGGTTGACGATAAACAAAATGCCGACCAAGCTGATGCCCAATGCAACCAGCGTCCGCTTCGAAAGACGCTCTTTTAAAAGAAAATGGGCGAGCGGAATAACAAACAGCGGGTTGCAACTGAACAAAATCGCAACGGTGGAAGCTTTCGTATAAACAATGGCCAATTGGTAAAATGTCATGCTAATAACAATACATAAAAAGCCGGTTACAACAAAAAATAAAAAACTGTCCTTTGTCATGTGAAAATGATATTTTTTCATATGCTGAAACGCCAATGGCGACAATATAACCGCGCCAATAAAAAAGCGAAGCAGGTTCAATTGGATCGGATGAAACGTACCGGCAACCATTTTTATGGCAATTTCCATCGTGCTGAAAAATATAGCAGACAAAACAATGTATAAAATTCCTTTTTTCATGCTCATTACCTCGATCTCTTTCAAAATGTTTAAATGGTTATCCGGTCATCTGATGATCAACAAAAAACGGCAGCGCAAATTCCCCTATTTCAGTTTTTTTCATCTCTTATTATAATGCTCTTCCATTCATAAAGAAAAGGACAACTATGTGAACAATAGGACAAATTGGTGTCTGCCGCCTGAAGAATTCGTTTCCCTCTCCTTTCATCTTATTTTTCCTTCGATTTTCGCTTGTTTCCTGATGGATTTGTTTTGCAGAGGAACGAGAAAGCCCATGCAGCCCGCAACCCGGTTTCGGACTTGGTAGAGAAGTCCAGCGAATATGAACGATCACGAAAACTTGTAAGAATGGCGGAACTTTAAGTATCTGAAAGTGCCACCTTTTTGACGATCTGTTGAATCAATAGACAAAGAACAGCAAAAAACAAACAACATCATAGTTATATAAATTATGTTTGTTTTATTTGACACCCCAACATAGCCACATTAAAATAAAAGAAGAAACAAAAAATTTCAGATTGAAAGGCTGGGAGAGGATGAAAACGGATACAAAAACATACCAAATGTATATTGACGGGGAATTTACAGATGCTGCTTCAAAAGAAACTTCCCAAGTTATAAACCCGGCAACAGAAGAAGTGATTTCCGAAGTCCCGAAAGCAACAATCGAGGATGTCAGAAGGGCAATCGATGCGGCAGAACGTGCCCAGAAATCATGGGAAAAATGTCCTTCTTCTGAACGGGCAAAATACTTAACTGCGATAGCACAGGAAATACGCCGCAACGCCGATGCTTTGGCGCGCGTCATTTCAGAAGAAGTCGGAAAAACGCTGGAACTTTCCACAACCGAAGTCCATTTTACAGCCGATTATATCGACTACATGGCCGGCTGGGCGCGGCGATACGAAGGGGAAATCGTGCCAAGCGACCGCCCGAAAGAAAACATTTTCGTCTACAAAGCCCCCATTGGCGTCATTGCTGGCATTTTGCCATGGAACTTCCCGTTTTTCCTCATCGCCCGTAAAGCAGCGCCGGCGCTGATTACCGGAAATACGATTGTGATCAAACCGAGCGGGGAATCGCCGAACAATGCGTTGGAATTTGCAAAAATCATTGACAAAATCGGCCTGCCGAAAGGGGTTATCAATATTGTCACAGGCAGCGGAAGCACGCTCGGGGATGAACTGTCCCGCAACCCGAAAGTTGGCATGGTCAGCCTTACCGGCAGTTACAGTGCAGGAGCGGCCGTGATGCGGGCAGCCGCGGACAATATTACAAAAGTTTCGCTTGAATTAGGCGGGAAAGCCCCGACGATTGTGATGGACGATGCCGATATCGATCTTGCTGTCAAATCGGTTGTTGAATCGCGTGTGATCAATACCGGGCAGGTTTGCAACTGCACAGAACGCGTATATGTTCAAGAAAGTGTCGCAGATGTGTTTATCAGCAAAATCGTCAAAGCCATGCAGGATGTCAAATTCGGTGACCCGCTTGCTGAAGAAGGGCTGGATATGGGGCCGCTTGTCAGCAAAAGCGCACTGGAAAGCGTCGATCAAATGGTGAAAAGAGCGGTTGAAGGCGGCGCCAAAGTGTTAACCGGCGGCAAACCGGCTGGCAGGGACAAAGGCTACTATTATGAGCCGACCGTGCTTGTCAATGTCGATAACACAATGGAAATCATGCGCGAGGAAATTTTCGGGCCGGTTCTCCCGATTGCGACGTTTAAAACACTTGATGAGGCGATTGAACTGGCAAATGACTGCCAATACGGCCTGACTTCTGCCATTTTCACTTCCAATGTAGACACAATGATGCGTGCCAGCAATGAATTGAAGTTTGGCGAAACGTATGTGAACCGTGAAAGCTTTGAAGCGATCCAGGGCTTCCACGCCGGCTGGAGAAAATCGGGCGTCGGCGGTGCAGACGGCAAACACGGCCTCGAAGAATACTTGCAAACGCATGTTGTATATGTACAATACAAATAATCAAAAGCGCCGGCCGGCAGCCGGCGTTTTTGATTATCGCAGTTTCTCAATTTCTTTCATGATTTTTTCAGCATCAAAGTCCGCACTTCCGTCAAAGTCTTTTATAAGCTCACCGTCTTTATTGACGACATAAAAACTCGTGCCGTGGACAACCTGGTCATTTCCATCCGATTTGGCGACCGGGTTTTTAAAATTTTTCATCGCAAACTTTTCAATTTTTTTCTGCGAGTAGCCGGTAAGGAAATGCCACATGGAAAAATCGCTGTGAAATTGGTTGGCAAATTGTTTCAGCTTTTGCGGCGTATCCACTTCGGGGTCGATGCTGAAAGATACAAGCTCCACATCTTTGTAACCCGCTTTTTTAATTTTCTCCTGCAATTCGCTCATATGCATCGTCATCGGGGGGCAAACCGTTTTGCAGCTCGTAAAAATAAAGTCGGCCACCCATACTTTCCCTTTTAAATCGTCCAGACTGAAAGATTTCCCATCCTGGTCCTTAAATTGAAAGTGTTCAACCGGGTCCCCTTTTGGCGCACAGGAGGAAAGCGCCGGAAGCAAAAATACGAACAACACGAGAAGTGCAATCTTTCTCTTCAAATCAGCCTCCCCCTTTACGGATGTAAGCGTTATTTTGTATGATCATTATAACATGTATTTTCAGTATAAACGGTAAAAACAGAAAAAAGAGGGTGAAGTGGTGAAAAAGTGGATTCTGGCGGGCTTGTTCCTGATGGCCGTATCGCTCTTTGCCGGATGCGGAAAACAGGAGCAGGCGGCTGTAAAACCGGCGAAAATGGTAAAAGTGCAGCTCATCGTGCCCAAAACCGCTAACGCCGGCACAAGCATCCCGTTAAAGGCGGTTGTCACACAAGGAAAAGAAAAAGTAGACGATGCAGACGAAGTGAAGTTTGAAATTTGGAAGGAAAATTCGGATAAAAACAGCTCGATGCTGGAAGCGAAGCATGATCAGCACGGCATTTATACCGCAAAAACGGTCATCAAAGAACCCGGCACATATACGGTCCAGGTGCACGTGACAGCGCGGAAAATGCATGTCATGCCTAAAACCGCTTTATCCGTAAACTGAAAAACAACCGGGCAGCGTGAAGGCGTTTTTTATCTTTGCGCTGCCCTTTTTGTTATTCATGGCTTTTCACATGCAGGCAGTTCGGGCATGTATTGCCATAGCATTCCGACTGCTCATCGATTTTTTCACCGCATTCTGTGCAATATTTGTCAGGCAGGTTTTTGAAAAAGTCTAAAATATTTTGTACCATTTTCACGACTCCTTTGTTATATAACTGTTTATTATATTTTTAATTGTATTATAACAGTTTTTAAATGTCAATGGCGAAATGGTGAATTTTTTAGAAAAATAGAGAAAAGATCAAAGATTGCCCACGGGCATCCCTTGTTCTATAATGAAAATGAAAGGGATTGCTTTACATTTTGCATAAAGGAGGCGGCATTATGCTGTTTATTGATAATCAGGGTATTACCGACCCGCGCATCAACCTTGCCATCGAAGAGTATGCCCTGAAAAATCTCGATATCAATGAAACTTATTTACTTTTTTACATAAACCAGCCGTCGATTATTATCGGCCGCAACCAAAACACCATCGAAGAAATCAATACGGATTACGTGGACAAAAATGGTGTCATCGTCGTCCGCAGGCTCTCCGGCGGCGGCGCGGTGTACCATGATCTCGGCAACATCAATTTCAGTTTCATCACAAAAGATGACGGCGAGTCCTTCAGCAATTTCCGCAAATTTACCGATCCGGTTGTGCAGGCATTACGCAAACTCGGTGTAAACGCAGAATTGAGCGGGCGCAATGACATCCAAGTTGGCGACCGGAAAATTTCGGGGAACGCGCAGTTTTCCACAAACGGGCGCATGTTCAGCCACGGCACGTTGATGCTCAATTCAGAACTTGATAAAGTTGCACAGGCTTTAAAGGTCAAAAAAGAAAAAATCGAATCAAAAGGGATCAAGTCAGTGAGGAGCCGCGTCGCCAACATCTCCGAATTTCTCGACCATCCGATCTCCATGTCGGCATTCAGGCAATTGCTTTTGGAAAGCATTTTCGGCGGCAAGGAAATACCGGAATATCAGCTGACCGAAAAGGATTGGGAAAAAATCCGCCAAATTTCCAAAGAGCGGTACCAGACATGGGAATGGAACTATGGCAAATCGCCGAAATTCAATCTCCGACATTCCCGGCGTTTTCCGGTGGGAACGGTCGATGTGCGCCTTGACGTGAACAAAGGGATCATCGAAAACTGTAAAATTTACGGCGATTTCTTCGGCATCGGGGAAGTAAAGGATATAGAAGAAAAGCTGACCGGCTGCCGTTATGAGCGCGCCGGTATTGAAAAAGCGTTGGAAGGCGTAGATATCCGGCATTATTTTGGCAACATAACGAAAGAAGATTTTATCAGCCTTATCTATTAAGAACGCGCAAATTCCCGGGTTCCAATGGCAATCCGGGAATTTGTATTGAAATATTTTAATTGTTTTTATATAATAAATGGGTAGAATGAATGATTGTTCACTCAGAAAGGGGAGGGAGAAATTGAATTTACCGTCCAGTTTAAAAAAGACGGCGGAAACGAACGCGGACAAAACAGCTTATATTTTTATGGATCAGCTTGTTACGTACAAGGAACTTGACACGGCCGTTTCAAAGTTTGCGGACGGGCTGAAAAAACTCGGGCTCAAAAAAGGGGATCATATGGCCCTTCTGCTTGGCAATTCACCGCAATTTATTATTGCCTTGTACGGGGCGATGCGGGCCGGCGTGACGACGATACCGGTCAACCCGATTTACACGCCGGAGGAAATTCGCTACATATTGGATAACGGTGATGTGAAAGCAGTCGTGGCGCTTGATTTATTTGTACCATATGTGGATAAGATCGATGCCCTGCTGCCGAAAGTGGAGCATTACATCATTTGTGAAACCGATCCGGCAAAAGTGGGAAAATATGCGCACCCAAAATTGAAATCGTTTTCACAAATACTGGCGGAAAGTTCGCCGTTCGTCGAAGAAGTGCCGCTTTCTGAAGAGGATACGGCGGTTATTTTGTATACGTCCGGAACGACCGGAAAGCCAAAAGGAGCGATGCTTACGCATAAAAATTTATATTCAAATGCGAGCGATATCGGCTCCTATTTGAAAATGAGCGCGGATGACCGGGTCATTACGGCGTTGCCAATGTTTCACGTTTTCTGCCTGTCGGTTGCCGTGAATGCGCCGCTCATCAGCGGGGCAACGCTGCTCATATTGCCGAAGTTCAGCCCGAAAGAAGTGTTCCGGGTGGCAAAACAATACAAAGCAACGATATTTGCCGGCGTGCCGACGATGTACAATTATTTGTTCCAATATGAAGGCGGGGATCCGAAAGACTTCGCAACGCTCAGGCTGTGCATCTCGGGCGGCGCTTCGATGCCGGTTGCGCTTCTGAAAAACTTTGAAAAAAAATTCAATGTGCTCATTTCGGAAGGATACGGATTGTCAGAAGCCTCCCCGGTTACCTGCTTCAATCCGCTTGACCGCCCGCGCAAACCGGGATCGATCGGCGCCAATATTGTCCATGTTGAAAATAAAGTCGTGGATGAGCTAGGAAATGAGGTGCCTGTCGGCGAAGTGGGCGAACTCGTTGTACGTGGTCCGAACGTGATGAAAGGGTACTATAAAATGCCGGAAGAAACGGCGGCTGCGATCCGGAACGGCTGGCTGCATACCGGGGACATGGCGAGAATGGATGAAGACGGTTACTTTTATATTGTAGACCGCAAGAAAGATATGGTCATTGTCGGTGGTTTTAATGTGTATCCGCGCGAAGTAGAAGAAGTGCTTTACGACCATCCGGATGTCGTGGAGGCAGCTGCAGTGGGCATCCCTGACCCCAATCAAGGGGAAGTCGTGAAAGTATATGTCGTATCGAAAAACAAAAATCTGACGGAACAGGCATTGCTCGATTATTGCAAAGAACGGCTTGCCAAATACAAAGTCCCGAAAGAAATTGAATTTCTGGATGAGCTTCCGAAAAACACAACCGGAAAAATTTTGCGCAGGTCTTTAAAAGAACAATTGCAAAAACAATCGGCCCGGCCATAAAAAATCGGGCTACGGAAAAGCCAAAGATTAGAAAACCGGGCGCACGGTTTCCTAGAAAAATTGCAATATGGAAGTAGGGACTGCTGAAAACGATTAAAAAATCGGCGGTAAATGGCAAAAAACGCATGCAAAGCCAATCAGAATAAATCCGCCGCGGAACGGAAAACCGCTCGAAAAAGCCCGAAAGAAACGGCGGGACACCACCATTCATCGTGTCCCGCCGTTTTTTTATTGCATCTTTCTTGATAAACAACACTTTTTCAGTGCCCTTCTGAACGAAAAGCCAGATTTTTGGCATCTTGTTAGAAAAACAGACAAGGCGTATAATAGGAAAATATAAGAATATTGGATCATCATTTCAAAGCTGGGGGGATAAAAGTTGGAAGCAGCATCCATGGCGGAGGAAAAAACAGGCAGTTTCAAACCCGGGCTGCAGGCAGGCGCAAGCATTGCGATCGGATACTTTCCCATTGCGCTCACATTCGGCCTGTTGTCTAAAACAACCGGCCTGACATTGATAGAGACTGTGCTGATGAGCCTGATTGTCTATGCCGGCGCCAGCCAGTATATGGGTTTAAGTTTGATCGCTGCCGGCACAAGCCCGTTTGTCATTATCCTGACCACCTTTGTCGTCAACATCCGCCATTTTCTTATGACTGCCGCCTTGAACCAAAAAGTGGAAGAACCAAGCAAATGGAAACGCGGATTGTTTGCGTTCGGCATTACGGATGAAACTTTCTCGGTGCTCGCCATGCGGAACGGAAAAATACCGCTCGGCTACGGATTTGGCGTCACTTTTATCGCTTATGCCAGCTGGGTCGTGAGCTCCGGGATCGGGTATGTAATCGGAGCCAATCTGCCGCAATTTTTGCAGGCAAGCATGACGGTTGCCTTATATGCGATGTTTATTGGCCTCCTTGTCCCGTCTTTGAAAAAAAGTGTGAAAGTCCTTTTCCTTGCCGCCCTTTCAGCAGCGTTCAACAGCATTTTTACCGGTTACGGCGTCATGGAGGAAGGCTGGTCCATCATCGTATCCACTTTGTTGTCGGCTTTTTTGGTCGAAATGGCGGAAACATACAAACGGAAAAAGCAGGTGAAAGAAAAATGAACACCATCCTCCTCGTGATTATCGGCATGGGCATCGTAACGTTTTTGCCGCGGATGCTGCCGCTCGTCCTTTTGCAAAACAAAACGCTGCCGCCATTTTTGGAAGGCATTTTAAAAAATGTTCCGTACGCCATTTTAGGCGCCTTGATTTTTCCAAAAGTGTTTTTGATCCAAAAAGATCCGCTGTTCGGGGTAATCGGCGCGGGAACGGCCATCCTCCTCGCGTTCATCGGCGCGAATGTCATCATTGTCGTGCTCGGGGCGATTGCGGTGTTGAGCTTTTATTCTTTTCTGTTTTAAGGCAAAGCCGTATTGGCTGTTCTAAATGCCTTTTTCCTTGGCTACATATATAGAAGAGGACAAGGAAGGAGTGCATGTGGAGTGAAGATGAAGTGGGCGCTGCGGGCGATTGCGGCATACATCCTGTTCGGCCTTTTGATGTACTGGTATTTGTTTTATTACGCCGATGCTGCTCTTCCCGCCCAATATAAAGGGACAGCCGCAGATCCCGCTACTTTTATGAGCGGCCGCCAATTGTTTTTAAGCGAAGCATACGCAAAAATCAGGAATCTGCTTTTTTTCCTATCCGTGCCGTATGAATGGCTGTTTTATTTTTTGGTACTTGTGCTTGGCATTTCCAAAATGTTTGAACAATGGGCAGCGGCAGTTTCACGCATCCGCCTCATTCAAACCGCGGTTTATTTCTTTTGGTTTTCGCTTGCATCCTTTTTGTTTACCTTTCCGTTCGGTTATTTGTCCCATCGTTTTTCAAAAGCGTACGGCATTTCCACCCAAGATTTTGCAGGATGGATGAAAGATGAACTGACCGATTTCTGGGTAAACTTTGCCATCATGTTTGCTGTCGTCGCGGTATTGTACGCCTTGATGAAAAAATTCGGGCGGAAATGGTGGCTTCCGGCCTGGCTGCTTTCCATTCCTTTTACGGTATTCATGATGTTTATCCAGCCGGTCGTGATTGACCCGCTGTATAACGATTTTTATCCGTTAAAAGATAAGGCGCTGGAGGCGAAAATACTGGCGCTTGCGGAAAAAGCACACATTCCCGCTGATCATGTGTACGAAGTGAATATGTCGGAAAAAACAAACGCCCTGAATGCTTATGTCACCGGTATCGGTTCCAACTCAAGAATCGTACTCTGGGACACGACCCTCAACCGTATGGATGATAAAGAAATTTTATTCGTGATGGCACACGAGATGGGGCATTATGTAGAAAAACATATCTACTTCGGCATCGCGGGCTATATTTTGATGATGCTCATCGGGCTGTGGCTGATTGCCAGGTGGATGAATGCGGTTGGGCGGTGGAAAAAAAGCGGGCGGTGGATGTCCGGGATTTCCAGCATCAGCTCGCTGCCTTTATTTTTGCTCATTTCCTCGGTTCTCCTCTTTGCGTCAAGCCCGCTTACCAACTGGGCATCGCGCTACCAGGAGATGCGGGCGGATCGTTATGCCATACAGATGACGCATGATAAAAAGTCCGGGGTTGAAACGTTCCAAATTTTAACAAAAGCGGGTCTAAGCGAAGTCAATCCGCCGCTTCTCGTCAAAATATTTCGCTATGACCATCCAACAATGCTGGAACGGATCCGTATGCTGGAAGAATAAGGGATGCTGAAAGTGCAGCAGGCACGGCCTGTTCCGGGCAAAAATCTTTTGGGCGTGCCTTGCATTTGCCATTTTTATGCAAAAGAAAAGCCGTGCAAACGGGACGGGCCTGTTTGCACGGCCTGTATTTATCCAAATTGCAGGTTGATTTTTTTCAGTTCGTTCGTTAAATACATGAACTGCTCCTTATCGCGAAGATCAAGTACATGGTCAATTTTTCTTAACAACGCTTCTCTTTTTTTGTTCAGCAGGATCTCATTCAGCAACATGTCCGTGTAAATGTGTTCCACAAATTTCTCCATCTGAATCCGGGACTTCGGGCTTTCTTTCGGCACGTCAGAGAAAGATTTTTTGTTTTCCATGTATGATCACCTTTTTCCGCTTTTTTTTATTATACAGAGCATTTCAATAAAAAGCAATGTAAAAATTGAATTTTTCTGAAACGGTAAATAAGGAAAAAAATGCATATTTTTAGAAAAACGACTAGAAATGTAGGAAATTTGTACTATAATAGAAAGTGAATTATGAGAAAAATAGAATGGGGGAATACTTTATGCAACATGGAGAATTGGACATTCATCCAAATACGATTGCGCTGATTCCTTGCCAGGAGGGAGGAGAAAAAGGGACAAAAATACTGGAAGTGGATCGGGAACGATTTGTGCCGGAACTTCACCTGAGTATCGTGAAAAAAAGCTGTCAATACTTTGGAAGCGATTACGAAGGAAGAAAAAATGCGACAAAAAGCTTGATTCATGTTCGGCACAAGCCGCCGATCCTCGTTGATCCTCATACAGCTACCATAATTTTTCCAACAAAATCGCCCAGCCAGCCGGACTGTATTTGGCTGATCTCCGGGCATATTAAAGACCACACCCCAGAAGGCAAAAAAACTGAAGTGATTTTTTCAAACAATCAATCACTCGTATTGCCAATCAGCTACGGTTCGTTTATTAACCAGTACCATAAAGCGGCTGCTTTGCAGGTTGCTTATGAACTCAATATCCGGCGCTCCCGCATGCAATTCATGAAACAGCAGGGGTACAGAGCGATGGAAGACAGCGGGCTGTATTGGATTTAAGCTTGGCAGGGGAGGGGGTCCCTGCCTTTTCGTCCAATAAAACGAACGCCTGCCCGGGAAATAAAAATGAAACATTGCGAACGGCAAGTCCGTATACAGGGGGTAGTGAAATTTGAGGAGGAATGGAAATGAACAACCACGATATTGATTTTAAACTGGTCGGGGATGACATGCAGTTTGTTGAAGTCGAGCTCGACCCGCAGGAGACCGTCATCGCTGAGGCCGGCAGCTTGATGATGATGGAAGACGGCATCCGGATGGAAACGATTTTTGGCGACGGATCGGGCAGCCAAGGCGGCATTATGGGAAAACTGTTCTCCGCAGGAAAACGGCTGATCACCGGTGAAAGTCTTTTTATGACCGCCTTTACGAACGAAGGCCGTGATAAAAAGCACGTAGCGTTTGCAGCGCCTTATCCGGGCAAAATTGTACCGATGGATTTAAGTGAACAAGGGGGGAAAATCATTTGCCAGAAAGATGCATTTTTGGCAGCGGCAAAAGGGGTTTCAGTTGGTGTTGAATTTCAGCGGAAACTTGGAACAGGGTTTTTCGGCGGGGAAGGATTTATTATGCAGAAGCTTGAGGGAGACGGCCTTGCCTTTATTCATGCAGGCGGCACGATCCAGAAACGCGAGCTCGCACCCGGCGAAACATTAAAGGTGGATACAGGCTGCCTTGTCGCCATGTCACGGACGATCGATTATGACATTGAATTTGTCAAAGGGATCAAAACAGCCCTGTTTGGGGGAGAGGGCCTGTTCTTTGCCACTTTACGCGGGCCGGGATCGGTCTGGGTGCAGTCGCTGCCGTTCAGCCGCCTGGCCAGCCGCGTATTTGCTGCAATGCCGGCAGCCGGTGGTTCGAAGGATGAAGGCAGCATGGCAAAAGGCTTGTTTAATTTGTTTAACGGGGATTAAGAGGTGTAAAAGCACTGCATTTTGCGGGACGTTTCCCGGAACAGGCAGTGCTTTTTTTTGGCATATGAAAAAATGATACGACCGGCCGGAAGCAGGGAGAGCGCTCCAATGGCGGTTGCGTGGCCCGGCCGGATGGGGAGGGCATCCGGATTGGTGGGAAGGACTTTTCCGGGGGCGGGAAAAGGCAGTATTTTACTTGGAAGCGGGGCATCCCCCGGCAGAAAAAACAGGAAGCATATTTTTTTGGCAAAAAGCTTGATTCATAGAAAAATATCCGTTACAATAAAAGAACAAATGTTCCTTGTCCGGCATGTTTCCGGATATGGAGCCAACTGAGCCCATCAAAAGGAAGTGAACCAATTGTCCCTTCGATTTATTACCGGGCGCCCCGGGACAGGAAAGACAGCTTTCATCCACCGTGAAATCAGGCAGAAACTGCTTGGCGATCCGGGCGGGGCACCGCTCATTTACCTTGTTCCGGAGCAAATGACTTTTTTATCGGAAACACGGCTTGCGCATGACCCTGAACTGGGCGGGATGATCCGCGCCCAGGTGTACAGTTTTACGCGCCTTGCCTGGAAAATATTGCAGGAAGTCGGCGGGATCAGCCGTACCCATGTATCGAGCAGCGGGTTAAATATGCTCATTCGGAAAATTTTGGAAGACCAAAAAGAAGAACTGTCGGTTTTCACGCGGGCGGCGGATAAGACCGGCTTTATTGACAATGTCGAACGCATTCTGACTGAATTCAAACGATTTTGCGTTTCACCTGCACAGCTTCAGGAAAAACGTGCGTCAATCGAGGAAGCGGACGGGGAAAGAGTGCTTTCCGACAAGCTGCACGATTTGGAACGCGTATATCAGGCATATGAACAAAAGCTGGAAGGCAAATACATTGATTCGGAAGATTACTTAAGGCTGCTTGCTTCTGCCATTGAAAAATCCCGCTATCTGGACGATGCGGAAATTTATATAGACGGCTTCCATACTTTTAACCCGCAGGAATACCTGGTGATCGGGGAGCTCCTGAAAAAATGCCGCCGCGTTACGGTTGCGCTCACAACGGACAGGGCTTTCCGCGGGATGCAGCCGGATGATTTATACTTGTTCCGAATGCCGGGAGAAGCCTATGCACATATTTATGAACTGGCGCGCGCCTTTCAAATTGAAACGGAAGAAGACGTGGCGCTGTATGAACCGATCCGTTTCCGGCATGAAAGTTTGCGCTTTTTGCAGTCCCGGTTTGAAGAACTCCCGTTTCCTTCTTTTCCGGGGGAAAGCAGCATCGAAATCTGGCAGGCGAACAACCGGCGGGCAGAAATCGAAGGCGTTGCCCGTTCCATTCGTGAAGCGGTTATGGAAGGCAGCTGCCGCTATCGTGACATTGCCCTCCTTGTCCGCAACGGGGAGGCCTATCAGGATTTAATCGAAACGGTTTTTTACGATTATGATGTGCCGTATTTTATCGACAGAAAACGGCCGATGCTGAATCATCCGCTCATTGAACTGATCCGTTCGACTCTGGAAATCATTCGCGGCAACTGGCGTTATGAACCGGTTTTCCGTGCCATCAAAACAGAATTGCTGTTTCCGCCTGGAGATACCCGTATGCTGCGTGAAAAAATGGACCGGCTTGAAAACTATTGTCTGGCTTACGGCATCCAGGGAGAACGGTGGACGAGCAGAAAAAGATGGGAGTACCGGCGGATCCGCGGCCTTGAACTGGAAAACCTTCCGCAAACGGATGAGGAAAGAAAAATCGAACAGGAACTGAATGAACTCAGGCTTCTCGTCACGGCGCCGATTTTGCGCCTGTCGCGGCGTTTGAAGCGCGCCCGCACCGGAAAAGCGCTTTGCGAAGCGTTGTATCTTTATCTCGAAGAATTGGAGATTCCGGAAAAACTGGAAGCGCTCCGGCTTGAAAAGGAAGAAGCTGGGGATCTTGTCGCAGCCAGGGAACACGACCAGGCATGGGATGAAGTCATGGGCGTTTTGGACCAGTATGTTGAAATCCTTGGCGATGAACCTGCTGATGTTGGGAAATTCTCTGCCATTATGGAAACCGGGCTTGAGTCATTAAAATTTTCCATCGTTCCTCCGGCTTTGGATCAGGTGCTCGTGGCGAATCTGGAACAGTCCCGGCTGTCCGATGTCAAACTGGCGTTTATTATTGGGGTCAATGACGGGGTCATGCCGGCGAAAATTTCCGAAGATGGCGTTTTAAATGATGAAGAGCGTGAATATTTAAGACTTACCGGGCTTGAAATCATGCCCGGCAGCAAAAGGCGCCTGCTCGACGAAGAATTTATCTTTTACCGGGCATTGACGACACCGTCTGAAAAACTGGTTCTATCTTTTCCGCTTGCCGATGAAGAAGGGAAAGCATTGCTACCGTCCCCGTTCATCAACCGGATAGAGGACATGTTCCCGGCCCGCGGCGGCGCATTATGGGTGAATGACCCGGCGGAACTGGAAGAGAAACAGCAAGCCGCATACATTTCCCATCCGGCGGCTGCCATTGCTTTTGTCACTTCGCAGCTGCAGTTGAAAAAAAGAGGGTATCCGATGGCCGACTTCTGGTGGGATACGTATAACTTTTATATGGAGAACCCGGAATGGAAAAATCGGGCAGCCCATGCTTTTTCCAGTTTGTTTTACCAAAACAAAGCCCGGAAGCTCTCCGAAAAAACGAGCCGGGAACTGTACGGCGACCATATCCTTGCCAGCGTATCGAGAATGGAGCAGTTTTTCACCTGCCCGTTTTCCCATTTTTCGACATACGGGCTGAGGCTGCGGGAACGGGATGTGTTCCGCCTTGATGCGCCGAATATCGGGGATCTTTTCCACGGTGCATTGAAATGGATTTCCGACACACTGCAGCGCGAAGGCATTCCGTGGTCAGAGATCACAAAACAGCAAAGCATGGAGCTGGCAAAAGCGGCTGTGGACGACCTTGCCCCGAAATTGCAGCATCAAATCCTGCTCAGTTCAAAACGCTACCAATATATTAAAAGGAAACTGGAACAGGTTGTCGGAAGGGCTTCTTATATTTTAAGCGTCCACGCGAAACGGAGCGGCTTTGAACCGGTCGCGATGGAACTCGCTTTCGGGCCGAAAAAAGAGCTACCGCCACTTTCGTTTACATTGAAAAACGGGGCGAAAATGGAGCTGCAGGGCCGGATTGACCGCGTCGACAAGGCGGAAAGTGAAAACGGTGTGTACGTCAGGATCATCGATTACAAATCAAGTGCGCACAAGCTCGATTTGACAAATGTGTATTACGGTCTTGACCTGCAAATGCTCACCTATCTGGATCTCATTATGACGTATTCGAAACAGCTGACAGGGGAAGAAACGATCCCGGCAGGCGTTTTGTATTTCCATCTTCATGACCCGCTGATTTCGGCGGAAAAAATGTTGACGACTGAAGAAATTGAAGAAGAAATTTTAAAAGACTTCCGGATGCGGGGGCTATTGCTGGACAGCCCGGAAGTGATCACATTGATGGACCGGTCGCTTGAATCCGGCAACAGTGCGATTGTGTCGGCAGGTTTGAAAAAGGACGGCCAATTAACGGCTCGGTCCGAAGTGGCAAGCAAAGAAGACTTTGAAGCGATCCGCAGCTATGTGCGCAATATTTACACAGAGGCTGGTAATGCGATCCTGTCCGGTACGACGGATATCGCGCCATATAAAATAAAAAAACAGGCGGCGTGCACATTCTGCCCGTTCCGTTCGGTCTGCCAGTTTGACCAGTCGATGGAAGAAAACAATTACCGCCTTATTCACCCGGAAAAACCGGAAGAAGTCCTCGCCAAAATGAGAAAGGAGCGCAGAACAGATGAAAACAGCCATTCCGGATAAACCGGCGAATGCCGTCTGGACGGATGACCAATGGAAAGCCGTCATGGCAAAAGGGCAGGACATCCTTGTCGCAGCGGCTGCCGGTTCAGGAAAAACAGCCGTGCTCGTGGAAAGGATTATCCAAAAAATATTGGATGAACACGATCCGCTCGATATTGATGAACTGCTCATTGTCACCTTTACCAATGCTGCGGCTGCGGAAATGCGCCATCGCATCGGTAAAGCGATCGAGGAGGCGATCAGCAGCCGCCCGGATTCGCATCATTTACGGAAACAGCTGAGCCTGCTGAATAAAGCGCCGATTTCCACGCTGCACGCTTTCTGCCTTGAAGTGATCCGAAAATATTATTATTTGATTGACATCGACCCCGGATTCAGGATCGCTGATGATACAGAAGCCGAACTTCTGCGCGATGAAGTGCTGGATGACCTCTTTGAAACGGAGTATGCGAAAGCGGGAAATGACCTGTTTTACCGCACAGTCGATACATTCTCAAACGACCGCAGTGATGACGAGCTCCAGCATCTGATCCGGAAGCTTTACGATTTTTCCCGTTCCCACCCGGATCCGTCTGCATGGCTCGATAAAATGGTCGAGCTGTATGATGCCGGGGATGTGGAAGAGGTGGACAGCCTGCCGTTTATGGCAGCGGTGAAAGCTGATATTCACCTCCAGCTGCAGGCTGCAAAAGACATGCTGGAGGAAGCGTATGGACTCGCCTTAGAGCCGGGCGGGCCTGCGCCGAGGGCGGAAAATTATCTCAATGACATGAAGATTACAGACAGATTGCTTGCGGCAATTCACGGTCCATGGCAGGGGCTTTATGAAGAAATGAATGCATGGCAGTTTACACGCGCCAAAGCGTGCAAAGGGGATGCATATGAAGCGAAACTCGTCAAAGCAGCCGATGATTTGCGGAAATCTGCAAAGAAAACACTTGAAGATTTAAAAAAAGACTTTTTCTCAAGGAAGCCGGCATCGTTCCTGAAAGACATGCAGGAAATGCGGCCGGTGATTGCGGAACTTAGAACGCTCGTCAAAAAATTTGCAGAGGCTTATGGCGCGGTAAAAGCGGAAAAAGGGATCGTTGATTTTTCGGACTTGGAGCATTTTTGCCTGGACATTCTTGCTGAAAAAAATGAAGATGGCAGCCTCACCCCGTCAGAAGTGGCCAAAGCTTACCAGCAGCAATTTAAAGAAGTGCTGATTGATGAATTTCAGGATGTCAACATGGTACAGGAAACGATTATGAACCTTGTGGCAAAAGGGGCGGGATTTGACGGCAACCGGTTTATGGTTGGAGACGTGAAACAAAGCATCTACCGGTTCCGGCTTGCTGAACCGAACCTGTTTTTAAAAAAGTACCGGGATTTTGATCCGGAAGGCCGGGATACAGGTCTCAGAATCGACTTGTCGAAAAACTTCCGCAGCCGCAAAGAAATTCTCGACGGTACGAATTTTATTTTTAAACAAATCATGGGCCTAAAGGTGGGCGAGATGGCATATGACAGCCAGGCTGCACTTGTGGCAGGCGCCTCTTATCCGGAAAGGGATCATCCGGTCAAAGTGGCATTGATTGACCAGGCCGATGAAGCGATTGAAGAAGACATTTCGGATGAAGAAACGCTGGACCGAGCCGAACTGGAACAATCCCAGCTTGAAGCCCGTTACCTTGCCCGTGAAATAAAAAAACTGATCGACGAAGAACAGGTTTACAATCCGAAGACCGGCACATTCCGCCCGATCCGGTACAAAGATATCGTTATCCTGATGCGTTCCATGGCATGGGCGCCGACCATAATGGAAGAATTGAAACAGGCGGGCATCCCGTTGTACACCGAACTTTCAACTGGGTATTTTGACGCGACGGAAGTATCCATCATGCTTTCTTTATTAAAGGTAATTGACAACCCGTATCAGGACATTCCGCTTGCAGTCGTGCTCCGTTCTCCGATTGTCGGGCTCGATGAAGAAGCGCTTGCCCTTATCCGCATCCATGAAAAGCGGGGTCCGTATTATGAAGCGGTGAAAAAATTTATAGCAGACCGGCCGGATCCTGAGGAAGAAGAAGCGCATGAGAAAGTGTCCAGATTCATGGAAAAATTGTCGGTGTGGCGGTCTGTTGCAAGGCAGGGGGATTTGTCCTCCCTCATTTGGCAGCTGTACCGGGACACGCAGTTTTATGACTTTGCCGGCGGACTGCCCGGAGGAAAGCAGCGGCAGGCCAATTTGCGGGCTTTGTATGACCGGGCGCGGCAATATGAAGAAACATCTTTCAGGGGGCTGTTCCGGTTTTTGCGCTTTATCGAACGCATGCAGGAGCGCGGGGATGACCTTGGAACAGCGAGAGCATTGAGCGAACAGGAAGATGTCGTCCGCCTGATGACCATCCATGCAAGCAAAGGGCTCGAGTTCCCGGTCGTGTTCGTGGCCGGTCTCAACAGGAAATTTAATATGCGCGATATCAACCAGGCGTTTCTTCTTGATAAAGATTTCGGGTTCGCCTCAAAGTATATTCATCCGGAAAAACGGATCACATACCCGTCTTTGCCGCAGCTTGCTTTTAAAAGAAAGAAAAAGCTGGAAATGCTGGCTGAAGAAATGCGCGTCTTGTATGTCGCGCTCACAAGGGCAAAAGAAAAACTGTATTTGGTCGGAACGGTGAAAAATCTTGGCAAGCGCCTGGAAAAATGGGGGAAAACGAAGCGACAGGAAGACTGGCTGTTGCCAGACCATGTGCGCGCAGCGGCCGGCACTTATTTGGACTGGATCATTCCTTCGCTCAGCAGGCATGCGGACGGAACCGTGCTTTTCGGGAGTGACGGCCGGGTGGTGCTGGATGACCCGTCCAAATGGCAGATCGCCGTTTTGCCGAAAGAACAGTTTGCCGATATCCAGGAACCGGAACAAGTTGGGGAAGCGGACTGGCAGCATCAAGTGAAAGCCGGCCTCCCGGTTGCGGCGGAATCCGCTTATAAAGCACAGGTTTTCGGGCGCTTAAGCTTCCGGTACAGCAATGAGCCGGCAACATTCCGGCGTGCCAAACAATCGGTATCTGAATTGAAACGGATGCATGAAGAGCATGACGAAACGAATGGCACCCGGTTTATTCCGAATGCGGAAAAACATATCTTTGACCGTCCTCGTTTTATGCAGGAAAAATCGATTACGCCGGCTGAACGCGGGACAGCGATGCATATGGTAATGCAGCATATTCCGTTTGATGCGCCGCCGACTTATGCTTCCGTTGAGGCGCTGGTTGAAGAGATGGTGAAACAGGAGCTGCTCACGGAAGAACAGGCGGATGCCATTGCGGCTGAACAGCTTGTCCGCTTTTTTGAAACGGATATCGGCCGCCGTATCCTGGCAGCAGGCCGAGTGATGAGGGAAATGCCGTTCAGTTTGTCCGTTCCCGCAGCAGAAATTTACCGGGATGCATCCCTTGCGGAAGAACGTGTTCTTATTCAGGGCATATTTGATTGCGTGGCAGAGGAAAAAGACGGCCTCGTATTGCTCGATTTTAAGACAGACAATATCCACGGCAGGTTTAAAGGCGGATTTGAAGAAGCAGAGCCTGTCCTACGCAAACGTTATGAAGTCCAGCTGGCCCTTTATTCAAGGGCGCTGGAAACCATTTTAAAGAAAAAGGTAAAAGCGCAATACTTGTATTTCTTTGATGGCGGGCATCTTCTCGAAATCCAATCATAAATGGGCCCTCCTTTAAGGGAGCCCATTCTTGCCATAGCTATTGCAACACATAAAATCTTTCCATTTTGAAGGCAGCGAGGTAGCGGAAAATTTGCCTGCCCTCTTTGCCTTTCTAATGGTTTCCTGCAGATGGCTGGTCGACAACACTGCCGTTAGCCGTATTGTTTGCACTGAGCGCGTTGTTTGTAATGACAAATGCGGAAGTGGAAAGAGAACCGGAGCCGGTAGATGTTTTCGAACTTGTTTTCGGAGAGATGACAGCTGTGTCGCCAAAATGGACAATGCCGCTTCCAACATTATAGATTTGTAAAGGGCCTACAATGGCCGGCATTTTGATCACCTGCTTTCAGGATTAATCTGGCATGACGCTGCTTTCCTCGCTGACGGCAACGGTGCGCGGGGGAACACGGCCGCCAAGCTTCAGAATATTCGGGTCTAGCTGACGGGTATGGTGGACCCTTGATTCAAGGGCGATTGATTTAGTGCTTCCGACTTGCATGACGGTTGAAGTCGACATCCCAATGATCTCTACATTCGAAACTTTTATGACCGGATTTTCTTGGTAAACCTGAAACCGGATTTGTTCTGTTACTGGCGGAATCGGAACGGCCAGGCGGAAAATGGGAAAAGTTTGAAACGGCGCTTCAAATCCGTAGTACAATTCCTGCTGGCGCTGGATCGCAAGGACGGCGGCAGACATCTGGATCCGCTCGGAGTCTCCAACAATGACGTTCGAACCAAATATGACGGTTTTGACCCGGAGCGTATCCACAAAGGAGTTTCTTTGCATCCTGCTATCCCCTCGGCACAAACGGCACGTACGGACTGATAATCAGGGATTCCGGCGGCGTATCGAAGGCCGCTCCCTGCTGAATCGTTTCCGTATCGCCAATGAGGAAAACCGAGGCACTTGAAATCCCGATAATTTGGACATAATCCACACAGATTTCACGGTTTGTGACGTTCAGTTCCATCGCTGGCACCTCCGTTCATTTGCGGCGGCAGATGGGAAATAAAAACTTGTACGGCATGCGCCATATCCGCCTTGATTTGCCCGAGCAATTTGTCAAACCATTCGCCTTCAACGGGTCCGGTTGAATTGAGCTGGTTGATATAATAATCAATGCGCTGTGGAAGTTGGTTTTTCAAGTCATTTTTTATAAAATTATGATATTCTTGATTTAGGCGGACTTTAAATTGCCGCTCATTGTCGGTGATCGTTGTTGGGAGTTCTTTTTCCAAATATTCCATCAGTTTTTCGGTAAGCGCCTGTTTTAAAGCAGCACGGTGTTCATTATTGGCATGGGGGATGCCCTGCGTTTTTGGGATGGCTGCATCCTCTATGCTGGACAGGTCAGACGGATTAATGCCGATATTCAAGGTGCCATCCAGTGTTTCAATTTTTAGCTGATCAAATGCATATTCGATCCGGTCTACCCGGACAGGCGGCCTTGCTTTCAGCTGCTCAATCTCCTCTATGAGGGAGGCAAGCGTCTTTTCCATTTTCGCCAACTTCGTTTCATGGTGTTGAAAGTATTGGTAAAGCTGCCGGAGTTCGGCAAAAAGGTCTGGCATTCAAAAACCCCCTTCTGGCTTAAAGCCCGGCAGTGACCGCCGGCTTGGATCGGAACGAAACAATCAGCCTTGAACTTAAAGCAAAAATCGGCGTGCAGTGTCAATGCTGAACCTGGCGCAGGCTCCGGAAAGACGTGCAGGTTCCGTACACGTGTACATACCAGAAGTCGCTGCCGTCTAAATGTGTCAAGAAAGAACATGCCGGTTTCAGCACACGCGATCTACCCTACATCTGTCCGGAAAGAACATGCCGGCTTCAAACACGACGCCGGGAAAACCGGGTCCGCGCATCCTGCAGCCAGGAATGTATCAAGGCCGCGGCTTTTAGAATGACGCCCGAAACAAAGTGGTGCTTCAAGCCCGAAATGGCGCATAAGCCGGAAAGAACATGCCGGTCATGTTCAGGCATAACGCCGGGAAAACCGAGCCTGCGCTTTCTATCTTGAGCTTGAAGCGGAAGCGCCGGACTGCATCGGAACGGTCACATTCGGATTGTAAGGCTGGTCTGCAGCGGCAGTAGGAGCCGGTTCGGAAAAATTTCCGGTATTATACAAATAAGCTGCCGGCTTGATGATGCCGGACGTGCCAATTTGGAAGACGGAAGAATTGGTAATGCCGCCGATCTTGATCATGCGGATGTGGATGCTTTGTTGCACGTAAAAATTCATCTGTTTTCACCCGTTACAAATTAAAATAGTTTCCCTGGTCAATGGCATCAAAATCATACGTGTTGGTATTGGACTGGTAGTTTGTAATGGACAGGTTTTCACCGGTATTAAAAGATCCCGCCCCGGCAAACGTTTTGGAACTGGCAACCGGCTGAATTAGGAATACGTCACCGACATTAAAGACGCCGCTTGATCCGATGCTGATAATTTGGACGGCGCCGACAAAACCGGGCATGGCGCGCACATCCTTCCTTGGTCAGTGGCAATTGGCTTTTTCATATTTTATTGTATGAAGCAACCGAAAAAAGGGTGATTTATCCGCCTAACAGGCAAAAACAAAAAAGGAGCGTTGCAATGGCTGAATGGGCGCCAATCCGTGAAAAACGGCGGAATCCTGCAATTGACATACTGAGGGGATTTTCCCTTTTTGGCATTCTGATGGTCAATATGCTTTCTTTTCTGTCCCCTTATCTTTATATAAATCCGTATGACTGGTTCAAAGCGGAGGATCGGGCAATCGTGACATGGATTGAGGTATTTTTCCAGTCCAGTTTTTATCCCATTTTTGCGTTTCTTTTCGGATATGGGCTGATGGTGCAAAAACAGCGGGCGGAAAGGGCAGGGGTCGAGGTTTATCAGTTTCTTTTCCGGCGCCTTTCCGTTTTGCTCGTTCTCGGCCTTGCCCATGCATGGCTCATCTGGCCGGGGGACATTTTAGCGGCTTATGCAGTCTTTGGCATGATGCTTTTGCCTTTTCTGAAACTGGGAGGAAAAGTTTTGATGTTTGGCGGGGCTGCGCTCTTTTTTATCCCGCATTTACTCATAAGCTTTTACCTGATGGTGATGGCCATCCGGTCGCCGGACGCTTCACTTTTGTATACCGACTGGCGCAATGCCACCGCTTCATTGCAGGTGTATGCAAACGGGAGCTTTATCGACATTACGAAAAGAAGGTGGCTGGATTGGTATGCGGTATACGGCCCTTCCGGCACATGGCATGCTTTTCTGTCTGTTTTTCCGCTGATAATGGCGGGAGCGGGCGTTTGCAGGGAAGGCTGGCTTACAAAGAGGAGGATTCCGGCAAAAAAATGGCTGCTGTTTTTTTGTTGCTGCTTTGCTTTTGGCCTGTTTTGCAAACTGTTGCCGGTTATTGTCGCCCCCATCCTGCCTTTTCTGTACATCCGGGAGACGATCGGCGGCGTCATCTTAAGCGGTGCTTATGTTGCACTCATTGAGCTCTGTGTGAAGCACCGGCTGGCGGATTTTCTCAGGCCGGTTGCAATGGCCGGGAGGATGTCGCTTTCCAATTACATCAGCCAGTCTGGTTTAGCCTCTTTGATCTTTTACGCCTACGGTCTCGGGCTTTACGGAAAGCTGTCTGTCTCAAGCGGGGTATTGCTTGTTGTTTTGCTTTTTCTTATGCAAGTGCTGGTTTCCGACATTTGGCTGCACCGCTTCCGCTACGGGCCGCTTGAATGGGGCTGGCGGCGACTCAGTTATCGAAATGACAAAAAAGAATGAGGTGTATACGATGAAATTCATGAGCTTTGTTTGGCAAGACCAGGTCCAATACGGTGTGCTTTATAATGAAACAACGATTTTAAATTTACGGGCTTTGGATAATGGTTTTCCGCCATCTTTGCTTGAAGGCATCCGGGCGGGCGAGGTGTTTACCGGCCGTGTCCGGGAAGCATTGAAAAAACCGGAAGCAACCCTTGAAGGCGCGCTCGTTCCGCTTCACGAGGTTTCCTGCCTTCCCCCGATTCCGAATCCGGTGAGAAACATGCTGTGTGTCGGCAAAAATTACCGGGAACATGCGATTGAAATGGGGAGCGCGGAAGATATTCCTGAACATATTATCGTGTTTACAAAAGCGACAACAACTGTCAATGCACATGAAGCACCGGTTGATTCACACCGGACGGTTACCCGCGAGTTGGATTACGAAGGGGAGTTGGCCGTCGTGATCGGGAAGGAAGGGAAGCAGATTGCAAAAGAAAATGCCCTTTCCCATGTGTTCGGGTATACCATTTTAAACGATATCACAGCGAGGGATCTTCAACGGAAGCATAAGCAATATTTTATCGGGAAAAGTCTGGACGGATCCTGCCCGGTTGGTCCGTGGATTGTCGATCATTCCGAAATCGAAAATCCGAATGCGCTTGATATCGTGACAAAAGTAAACGGGGAAGTCCGCCAACAGTCCAATACATCCCGCTTCATTTTCCCGGTTGAGGAGATTATATCCGAATTGTCGAAAGGGATGACGCTTTTACCCGGGGATATCATTGCAACGGGCACCCCAGCCGGCGTCGGCAACGGGTTTCATCCGCCGCGTTTCTTGAATCCGGGTGATGAGGTTGAAATTACGGTTGAAAAGGTGGGAACTTTGCGAAACACCATCAAATAAAGTAAGATGGGTATAAGACAGATAAAGAAGCAAAGGAGAAGATCGAACGATGTTAACCCGGACAGATGCGCATGTCACAACATGGGTCATTGCGATCCTTTTGTTTATTTTGGCCTTGTTCCTCCATCGCGCAGGAAAAGAAAAGGCATTTAAAACGGTCCAGATGGTTTTAAGGCTGTTTTACATACTCGTCATCGTCACAGGTGCGCTGCTCTTTTTCCATAACCAGCGCCTCGATCCTGCCCTGTACGGCCTTAAACTGCTTGGCGGGATTCTCGTGATCGGGATGATGGAAATGATTACGCTGCGGCTTTCTAAAAGAAAAAGTACCGGAATTCTCTGGGTTTTGCTGATCATCTTTTTCGCCGCCGTCCTGTATCTTGGGCTGCGCCTGCCGATGGGATGGCATCCTTTTTATTGACGCCCATGCGGTACCGGTGCAATTTTTCAGGATAGGATTTGGAGAGGGGAGGCAAGGGTCGGCTTGCCTCCCTTTTTACATTTTTTTCAAAAGCATGCGCCTTCCGTTACTCCATGTACACTCGAACCACTCGTCCGCTTGTTTGCCCAGCCGGAAATGGTGGTGGACGGATAAAATAGCCTCCCCGTTATCAAACAGCATGAAATTCACGCCTTCTTTTTTCTCCAGGTTGACGAGGCATGACAATACGTTATGACAGTAGATACAATCATAAATAGAAAAGCCTGCCCCGTTTAAGAAAGAGACGAAGCGGTGAAACAGGCCGTCCTCCCATTCTCCGAGCAGCATCTCAAGCGAAAAATTGACCGGCTTCGGAATCCGCAAGCTTGCTTTTTCTTCAAGAAGAAGCGTTTCTCCGTCCGACATGACGGTTTCATCCGCTGTTAATAGGCCTTTTTTCCAACGCCCGGAATGGAAGATTTCAATTTTTTGGCCAACAAACTCCTCGAGCATCGATGCCTCATCCGATATATCATCAAAAAATACCCATTCTTCATTCAGCTTCTCGATTGAACCGGTTAAAAAAGCGCGGGACTGGCATTCCATGATTTTTAATCTGAACTGTCCGTCCATTTGCGGCCCTCCTTCCCGAGCATCATTTCCTTATTTGTTTTTGACAAGGGAAGGGGTTTTCATACCTTTTTAAGCAGAAAGAAAAGGGTCCGGAGCTAGAGATTTTAGCCCGTAAAAATGTTCACTGTTTTGCATCAAGAGACTTTGGTCCGGGAAAATGTACGCCGGTGCCGTGCGCTCCTGTTTTAAGCAAAAAGAAAACCGGAAAGGAATGTGCCTTTCCGGTGTGCGCGTCAGCCGTTGATCACGGTGCCGCCGTTTACGTGGATGACTTGCCCGGTCACATAGCTTGAGTCGTCGGACGCAAGATAGACATAGGCAGGTGCCAGTTCGGACGGTTGGCCGGGGCGTTTCATCGGGACGTCGGAACCGAATTTTTCAACCTGGTCTGCCGTAAAGGTTGACGGGATTAGCGGTGTCCAGATCGGCCCTGGGGCCACGCCGTTCACGCGGATGCCTTTTGATACGAGCGACTGTGACAAAGAGCGTATGAATGCTGCGATAGCGCCCTTTGTTGCCGAATAATCAAGCAGCTGCGGGCTGCCTTGATAAGCCGTAATCGAAGTCGTGTTAATAATGGAGCTGCCTTCTTTTAAGTGCGGCAGTGCGGCTTTCACCATGAAAAATTGTGAAAAAATATTGGTCCGGAATGTTCTCACAAGCTGTTCTTCCGAAATATCCAGAATGCTTTTTTGCGGGTGCTGTTCGGCCGCATTGTTCACCAAAATATCAAGCCGGCCGAATGTGCTGACCACTTTTTCCACTGCGTCCCGGCAATGCTGTTCATCCCCGATATCGCCCGGGATGATCAGGCATTGGCGCCCCTCTTTTTCCACTAGTTCTTTTGTTTGTTTTGCATCCTCATTTTCATTCAGATAGCAAATGGCGACATGCGCGCCCTCTTTTGCAAAATAAATGGCGACAGATTTGCCGATGCCGGAATCCCCGCCGGTAATGAGCGCAATTTTTCCATCCAGTTTGCCGCTTCCTTTGTAGTTGTCTTTTACATTTTTCGGCTGCGGATTCATTTCCGTTTCCGTGCCGGGCTGCCTGTTCTGGTGCTGGGCGGGTAAAGTTTTCTTGGAAGCATTTTGTTCGTTCGCCACTTTTACCACTCCTCGTTCAATTTTTAAACGGAACGGCAATCCGGAATTTGGATTGACCGGCCATCACCATTAGTCTATACCCGTCCAAAATTTCTATTAACCGGTATACCCGGAAAAAAGTTGGAAGGCGTTATGGCAGCTCATTCAGGAAAAAGACGGATATTGTGCCAGGCCCGGCGTGCGACCCGATCACGGCGCCGATTGTGTTGATCAAAAATTGTTTTGTGCCAAAACGCGCTTCAATCAGCTGTTTCATTTCTTCTGCAGCCGCTTCATCATCGCCGTGGCAGATGCCGATCAGCTGGTGTTCAAGGTCTGTGCCGCGTTCTTCCATGATATCGAGCATACGGTGCAGCAGTTTTTTTCGCCCACGGATTTTTTCAATCGGAATCAGCTTCCCGTCTTCTACATCGAGGATCGGTTTAATATTCAGCAGGCCGCCGAAAAATGCGCTTGTTTTCGAAAGCCTGCCGCCTCTGGCAAGAAAATCAAGATCGGGGACTGTAAAAATATGCTCCATATGCTTGCTGCGGAATGTGGCATCACGGACGATTTCCTCTTTTCCTGCCCCTTTTTCCCGTAAATCAGCGGCTGCTTTTACAACGAGGCCGTAACCGATCGAAGCACATTTCGTATCGAGTACCGTTAAATCAAGATCGGGATAGGCTTCTTTCACTTGGCCGGCGATCATGGCTGCGGTTTGGTACGTGCCGGACAGCTCGGACGAAAAAGCCAGGTAAATGCCGGTGTCTCCTGATTTGGCAAGATCGGTAAAAAGTTTTTCAAAATATTGCGGTGACGGTTGCGACGTTTTTGTACCCACCCCCGCGCGAATCAAACGGAACACTTCTTTCGGGTCAATGCCGACAAGGTCGTCATAGGATTTGTCCTCTACATACACGGTCAACGGAATCAAGTGTACATGGTTTTCTTTGAAAAAAGACAGCGGCAAGTCGCTGGCACTGTCAGCAAAAATTTGAATGCCCATCGTTTTCACCCTCACAATCAGTTCTGTCTTTAGTTTACCGATTTTCCCCGTTTTGCACAATTTCAAGCAGATGCTTAAAGTGATGAAAAAATGAATTCCGGGACGCTGCCGAAAAGAAAACCCGTTTCAGGAAGACGATAAGCAAAACCGGATGCAGAAGACAGCAAGCGAAACCGGATGCAGAAGACAACAAGCAAAACCGGATGCAGAAGGCAACAAGCAAACCACATGCAGAAGACAGCAAGCGAAACCACATGTCAAAGACAACAAGCAAAACCGGATAAACAAAAGGAATAGCTGCCGGAAGTCGGCAGCTATTCCAATTTTCCAAGTTCCTGCTGCATGTCGCGCAGCTGTGCTTTTTCTGCAAGTGTCGTGTTGGCATATGCACTGGATAAGGCGTTTTTCGCTTTTTGAACCATTTCGTTCTTTTCTTGTTCCGTTCCGAAAGCAGCCGTCTCTTTCGCCAGTTCGACAAATTGCCTGGCTTCTTGAAACAGTCGGTTCGCCATTATAAAATGCCTCCCGGAATGCCTGCTTCGCGTCTGTTTGCTTCTGCTTCGGCCAATGTGGAGTGATACGGGAAACGCTCGCTATACTTTTTCACTGCATCTTTTCCCTGATGGACAAAACGTTTCGATTTGCTGCTTCTGCCCAAACGAAACACCGCCTTTACGGGAAGGGTGCACGGGGTGCCGCGCCCATTTATAGTGTTGGAATTCCCGGCGCTGATTATGCGTTTTTTAGGAGATGGCTTTCAAATTCAGCGCTTCTTCAAGAAAAAGGCCAATGCCGTCTTCCGTATTGGAAAGGGTGATTTCATTTGCGATTGCTTTTAAGGCTGGAATGGCATTTCCCATCGCAACCCCCGTCCCCGCGTATTCAATCATTTCCAGGTCGTTGTCTTCATCCCCGAAGGCAATGATCCGTTCTTTCGGTATTCCGTAGGCGTCGGCGACTTTTTTCACACCGGCCGCTTTATTCAGCCCAGCTTTAATGATCTCGATGATGTGCCACGGTGCCCCCCAGCGCCTGTGGTCGATCACTTCGGCATGGACGTCGCTTAAGTAGCTGCGGATCAACGGCACGTCTTCCTTTGCTGCATGGATCAGCATGGACGTCGGCTCGTCTTTTAAAAAGCGCATTAAATTTCCGGTTGTGACATGCGGGTTTCCAATTTGAAAAATATTGAGCAGTTTTTCGTCGTGATAATGGAGGTACACCTCATCTTTCACTTCTGCTACAATATTATACAGCCGGAAATCGCCGCATGTTTCAACGATCGATTTTGCCACTTGAAGCGGCATCGGTTCATGATAGATGCCAAAGCCCGTATTTTTCGGATGGTGGACAAAAGCGCCGTTAAAATTGACAATCGGCGTATCGAGTCCAAGTTCTTCATAATACGGCTGGCTGGAGCGGAAAGGGCGGCCGGTAGAGATGATGACCTTATGGCCGGCTTTGATTGTTTTTTGCAGAACGGATTTTGTTTTCGGGGAGATGGTCTTTTCATCATTTAACAATGTGCCGTCAAGATCCAATGCAATTAAATAAGGTTGAGGCATTTGAATTTCTCCTTTTTCTCGAAATGATTCAGTTTACATGCAATTTTCGTGATGATCCATTATACTAAATAATATAACATTTTTTCAGCGTAAAAACCTGCTGTAAAGCATTTTTATCTTGCATACCGTTTTGTTATGATAGTTACGGAGGAGGTTTGAAAACCATGGATGAAGCATTGAAAGAAAACATTATGGGCGCGCTTGAACAAGTGATTGACCCGGAAATTGGCATAGATATTGTAAACCTCGGGCTCGTGTATGATCTCGACCTAGATGAGGAAGGCTGCCTGACGGTGACCATGACCCTGACCGCAATGGGCTGCCCGCTCGCGGGAATTCTCGTTGACCAGGTGCAAATGGCGGTACAGGACATTCCTGAAGTGAAGGACACCCATGTCAATATCGTCTGGAACCCGCCGTGGACAAAAGACCGCATGTCGCGTTATGCCAAAATTGCGCTCGGAATTAACTGATTAAACAGCCCCCTCTTTGCCGTTGTATTTTTTGGCTGGCAAAAATAAGCGCTCATGCTTTAAAAAGATCAGCCCAAACTAATACTGACGATAAAAAAAAGGGGGCGTTACTTTGGGGCAAAGCAACCTGTTTCACCCCGGAAGCAAAGCACCGAATAATGGGGTTTATGTAGAAGTTGGCGAAAATGGCGACCCGGTCGTAAACCCGAAAAGCGCCCATCTTAGCAGGGGCGACCGCTTTCCGGAAACAACGAACGATGCCCGCCATTGGAGGCGCAAACGCAAACCTTAAAATCAAAACGGGGAGCAATCCCCGTTTTTTTGCTGCCGTTAAAGGAAAAACGGTAAAATAAGGACAGGTGCCCGCGCCGCGATGAACGGCACGCGCCATAGCGGAGGTGGAATGGATGGATATCAACCGCATGACTTTTACGGTACAGGAAGGTTTGGCGGAAGCCCAGCAGCTGGCCGCTCAAAAACATCACCCGGAGCTGGATATTGCCCACTTATGGAAAACGTTAATGGAAAAGCCGGACAGCCTGCTTCCTGAGATATATAACGGCCTTGGCTTAAGCAAGGAAGAAATTGGAAAAATAGCAGATGGGATTCTCGCGAAAAAGCCGGAAGTGACCGGGCAAAGCGCGCCGTACTTGTCTGCGGCGCTTATCGAGCTGTTCGGACTCGCGGAAGAAGAAATGCGCGCGCTCCAGGATGAGTACATTTCGGTTGAACATCTGGCCCTTGCTGTCATGGATGTCGAACACGATGACCTGTCCCGGTATTTGAAAAGCAGGATCACGAAACAGCAACTGCTTCAGGTGATCAAAAATATAAGGGGGAATCAAAAAGTGGCCTCGCAAAACCCGGAAGCAACCTACAATGTTTTAAAAAAATACGGCACTGACCTTGTTGAAGCCGTTAAAGCCGGAAAGATCGACCCTGTAATCGGCCGGGATGCGGAAATCCGGAACGTCATCCGGATTTTATCACGGAAAACGAAAAACAACCCTGTTCTGATCGGCGAACCCGGCGTTGGGAAAACGGCCATTGTCGAGGGGCTTGCCCAGCGGATCGTCAGGAAAGATGTCCCGGAAGGCTTAAAAGACAAAACGATTTTTTCGCTCGACCTCGGGGCGCTTGTTGCAGGCGCCAAGTTCAGGGGGGAATTTGAAGAACGGCTGAAGGCGGTATTGCAGGAAATTAAAAAAAGCAACGGGCAGATTTTGCTGTTTATCGATGAACTGCACACGATTGTCGGCGCCGGCAAAACAGAAGGGGCAATGGATGCCGGCAATATGCTGAAGCCGATGCTTGCCCGCGGTGAATTGCACTGTATCGGCGCGACGACCCTGAACGAATACCGGCAGTATATTGAAAAAGATGCGGCCCTCGAACGCCGTTTCCAGCAAGTGCTCGTCCAGGAGCCGGATGTGGAGGATACGATTTCGATTTTAAGAGGGTTAAGGGAACGTTTTGAAATCCACCACGGCGTCCGCATCCATGACAAAGCGCTTGTCGCTGCAGCCACATTATCAAACCGTTATATTACCGACCGTTTTTTGCCGGATAAGGCGATCGATCTTGTCGATGAAGCCTGTGCGAATATCCGTGTTGAAATGGATTCCATGCCGACGGAACTCGATGAAGTGACAAGGCGCGTTATGCAGCTGGAAATTGAAGAAGCCGCTCTGCAAAAAGAAACGGATGAAGCAAGCAAAGCCCGTCTTGGCATTTTGCAAAAAGAGCTTGCTGATTTGAAAGAAGAAGCGAACCGGATGCGCGCCAAATGGCAGGCTGAAAAAGCGGAATTGCAAAAAGTACAGGAAAAACGGGAATTGCTTGAAAAATACCGGCGCGATCTTGAAGAAGCGGAAAACCGGTATGATTTGAACAAAGCGGCTGAACTCCGGCATGGCAGGATTCCGGCCGTTGAAAAAGAATTAAAACAGCTCGAACAGCAAATGGCGGAAAAGGAAGGTAGCGGCCGGATTTTACGCGAAGAAGTCACAGAAGAAGAAATTGCAGCGATTGTCGCACGCTGGACGGGAATCCCCGTTGCAAAACTTGTGCAAAGCGAACGCGAAAAACTACTAAAGCTGGAAAACATTTTACATGAACGCGTCATCGGCCAGGATGAAGCTGTCCGCCTTGTCAGCGACGCGGTTTTAAGAGCCAGAGCCGGCATGAAAGACCCGAACCGCCCGATCGGATCCTTTATTTTTCTCGGCCCTACCGGCGTTGGGAAGACAGAACTTGCTAAGGCACTAGCACAGCATTTATTTGACGATGAAAATCATATGATCCGGATCGACATGAGTGAATATATGGAAAAATTTGCGGTCTCGCGGCTGATCGGGGCGCCGCCGGGATATGTCGGCTATGAAGAAGGCGGCCAGCTCACTGAAGCGGTGCGGCGGAAACCGTATTCCGTCATTTTGCTGGATGAAATTGAAAAAGCCCACCCGGAAGTGTTCAATATTTTGCTCCAGATGCTAGATGACGGCCGTATCACCGATTCGCAGGGACGGACGGTTGATTTTAAAAACGCGATCGTGATCATGACGTCAAATATCGGGTCGTCCTATTTGCTTGATATCAAAGGCGATGAAATCAGCGAAGAGACGAAAAATGCGGTGATGGCACAGTTGCGCGCGTCGTTCCGGCCCGAATTTTTAAACCGGATTGACGATATCATCTTATTCAAGCCGCTCACGCTGGAAAATATGATGGGCATCGTGGATAAAATGATGCACGAATTGGCTGCACGCCTCGCTGAACAATCGGTCGGGCTTCAGCTGTCCGATGAGGCGAAAAAATGGATTGCGGAATCGGCCTATGATCCGGTGTACGGGGCACGGCCGCTGAAACGGTTTATCCAGCATCAAATTGAAACGAGGCTTGCAAAAGAAATCATTGCAGGAAAGGTCAAGCCGCATCAAACCGTCACGCTTGATGTGAAAGACGGCGCGCTTCAAGTGACAACCGGATAATGATGAAAAAAAACCGGGAGGCACTGCGAAAGCAGCGCCTCCCGGTTTCCGGTGAGGGGTGTTTTGATTTAATGTTCGGGACTTGTGTTTTTCGGCAATGCTGCATTAACAATAAATGCAGCAGCGGAAATGACAAGCGACATAATGGCCATCGTTTTCATGCTGTAATGCGAATTTGACATGGCGCTGCCAACGTAGCCAAGCATTTGGCTCAGTAAAAACACCCAAAAAATCGTAACGATGTATTTCATACTTTCACCCCGATTGAAAAACACTTTTTAAATCACCCTTTATCTTATCACAGCTGTATCGATTGGAAAAGGGAAACCCGGTTACCGTGGGTGAATTTTTTCCCGAAGGATGGAACGGATTCCGGGAAATGGGCACAGCGGCCTTTTGTTCGTTTTGGATCGTCCGGAAGTATCTTTACGGCGGGAAAAGCATATGCTTGAAGAAAGACGATTGGAGGGCCGGCCATGAATCAAGCACTTGTCATTGGTGCCGGGGCGTTTTTCGGATTTGAGCTGTGCAAGGCACTGCTTGATGCGGGGTATCCGGTTATAGCGGCTGATCAAGAAACGGATCCCGGGTTTTTGTTGGAAGAAAGATGGATGGAAATCGGCAGAAATGCCAATTTGGATTACCAGCCTCTGAGCCGGTTGTCGCCGGAAAAATGCACATGCTGCATTCCGGTATACGATTATTATGTCCGGGATGCCCGTGAAGATTTACAAGATGCATGCCGCTTTTTAGAACCGTTTAAAGCACAAATCGAACGTGTGGCGTTCATTCTTCCAAACCATCTGGCAGTGGGCGCGGAACAGGCAGAATGGGTTCCCGGCGTGCTTGATGATTGCGCACGCATTACCTTTTTTGTTCCGGCACTGTTCGGTCCCGGTCAGCCCGGGAGCCTTGCTTTTTCCCAAATGATTAACGGGAATCCGGAACCGGACTTGAAATATGACGACCGCGATGCCCTTTTTGCAGCAGATGCCGCAGTGGCCATTGTCTCCGAGCTTGAAAAAGGGGAAACGGGGAAAGCCTTTTATTTACAAAGCCCTGACGGAAACGGATGGGAGCCTGTCGCCCGGTTTTTAACGCAGGATACAGGCAGCCCCACGCTTCCTTCGTGCAGGCTTGAGGCAAAAGGTGAACAGGAACCGATGATCGTCCGGCCGTCCGTTTCCTGGCAGGCCGCGATTCAACAGCAAATCGCCTGCCAACGGAAGAACAGCTAAAGAACGCTAATCTTCCTTTTCAAAATGGGAAAGCCATTTTTCAAAAACCGGCGTGATTTTCCGGAACAACGGCTTAAACTCCTCGAAAATGCCAACGACTTTGTCAGCTTGATCCAGCAACGCTTCCATATCCACATTCCGGAAAAAAGAAAGGTCAAACAAGCCGCTGTTTATTTCTTCATCTGCTTCTTCCTGTCCGGTCCCGGGCGGCTCTTGCCGCTTTTGCGGGAAAAACATCCGGTCGAAAGGGTGGATTTTTTCATGTTCTTCCATTTTTTCACTTCCTTTCCTTCTTTTTTGCCAGGATGAGGGCGGTCCGGATCTATCATCAGCATATGACAGAAAAACTGAATCGGCTTGCATCAATGGCCCGGATCTTATAGCGGAGGAAAACAAGCACCATGCGATCCGCGCGGCCCCGCCCTATTGGTAGCACATTTTTTCATCCCGCCATTGTGGGCATGGCCCGTATTTTCTTCTATTCGTGACAAGCAAACAGGGCTTTGTTATAATTAGGAGCAGGTCATAATATTGTGCGATAAGGAATTATGCCGCTTTGATTATTTTAGTGAAAGAAGGAATGCAAAATGAATGCTGGCATTATCGGTGTCGGAAAATATAATCCTGAAAAGGTTTTAACAAATGCAGACTTTGAAAAAATGATGGACACGTCGGATGAATGGATCCGGACGAGAACCGGGATTGAAGAACGGCGGATTGCAGCGGATGATATGGAGACTTCCGATATGGCGTATGAAGCGGCTGTAAAAGCGGTGAAACATGCAGGCATTTCCGCGGAAGAGCTCGACTTAATCCTTGTTGCGACCGTGACGCCGGATCAGCCGTTTCCGACGGTATCGAATATGTTGCAGGACCGCCTCGGCGCAAAAAAAGCTGCCGCGATGGATATCAGTGCGGCCTGTTCCGGTTTTATGTACGGGCTTGCGACGGCCAAGCAATTTATTGAGACGAAAACGTATAAATATGTTTTAATTGTAGGTGTTGAGAAATTATCCAAGATCACGAACTGGGAAGACCGCAGTACGGCGGTGCTGTTCGGCGACGGGGCGGGCGCAGCGGTTGTCGGCCCGGTATCGGAAGGCAGGGGCATCCTTGCTTTTGAACTCGGTTCGGACGGTTCAGGCGGAAAATATTTGTATGAAGATAAAGATGGGCATCTTGTTATGAACGGCCGTGAAGTGTTTAAATTTGCCGTCCGCCAAATGGGCGAATCGAGCTTGCGCGTGATCGAAAAGGCTGGCGTCAGGAAAGAAGACGTCGATTTCTTAATCCCGCACCAGGCCAATATCCGGATCATGGAATCTGCGCGGGAAAGGCTCGGCCTGCCGGTGGAAAAAATGTCGAAAACAATCCACAAATACGGGAATACTTCGGCGGCATCCATACCGATTTCATTGGTGGATGAACTGGAAGAAGGAAAGATCAAAGAGGATGACCTCATCCTGATGGTCGGCTTCGGCGGCGGACTGACCTGGGGAGCCGTACTGATCAGATGGGGAAGATAACACGCTTAAATGCAGCATACAGATTGTAAGAAACACGGTCTTCTTATACCAGGAAAAGGAGATGGCATAATGGAAAAAAGAAGAGTGGTTGTTACGGGAATCGGGGCTGTTACGCCGGTCGGAAATGACGCGCGGACAGCCTGGGAAACTGTGCTGGACGGGAAATCCGGCATCGGCCCGCTGACAAGGCTGGATGCGGATCAGTTTCCGGCAAAAGTGGCAGCTGAAGTGAGAGACTTTAACATCGAAGAATTTATTGAACGAAGAGAAGCCCGCAAAATGGACCGTTTTACCCATTATGCGGTTGCATCTGCACTGATGGCGGTAAAAGATGCCGGACTTACGATCAACGAACAAAACGCAACTCGTGTCGGCGTCTGGATCGGTTCCGGAATCGGCGGCATGGAAACATTCGAAAACCAGTTTGAAGTATTCCAAAAGCGCGGATACCGGCGTGTGAGCCCTTTCTTTGTACCGATGATGATTCCGGATATGGCAGCAGGCCAGGTTTCGATCATTCTTGGCGCAAAAGGGATTAACTCCTGCACCGTCACGGCGTGTGCAACGGGAACAAACTCAATCGGGGACGCCTTTAAAGCGATCCAGCGCGGCGATTGCGATGCTATGATTGCAGGCGGGACGGAAGCGCCGATTACAAGAATGTCGTTCGCGGGATTTTGTGCCAATACAGCGCTGTCCACCAATCCGGATCCGGAAACGGCAAGCCGCCCGTTTGATTTAAACCGGGACGGGTTTGTCATCGGCGAAGGCGCCGGCATTTTGGTGCTTGAAGACTTAGAACATGCTTTAAAACGCGGAGCCAAAATTTATGCGGAAGTGGTTGGCTACGGGTCAACCGGGGATGCCTACCATATTACCGCGCCTGCGCCTGGCGGGGAAGGCGGCGCGCGCTCGATGCAAATGGCGCTTGATGATGCTGGCCTTGCCCCGGATGAAATCGGCTATATTAATGCCCATGGGACAAGCACGCCGTATAATGATAAATACGAGACAATGGCGATTAAAGAGGTTTTCGGCGACCATGCTTACAAACTGGCCGTCAGCTCGACAAAATCGATGACAGGCCATCTGCTCGGGGCAGCAGGCAGCGTGGAAGCCATTTTTACTGTGCTTGCGATCAAAGAAGGCATTGTTCCGCCAACCATCAATATTCAAACGCCTGATCCGGAATGCGATTTGGACTATGTTCCGGATAAAGCGCGCAAACAGGAGCTGAACGCAGCGATCAGCAATTCGCTCGGTTTCGGCGGACACAACGCAACCCTTGCTTTTAAAAAATACGAAGCCTGATCCAAAAGGGGTATCCCGGTTAAAATGGGATACCCTTTTTGCATGGAAACGAAACCAAATATTGCGAAACGTTTTTCAAGGATCACGTGCTAGAAAAGCCGAGTCGCGAAAAGGGGATGGAACATCCCATGCGGTTCCGATAACGTTTTGGCATGGGGATCAAAGGGTGCGGACAGACTCCCGTGCTGGCGGTTTCAAAAGTGTGATTTTTGCGGGCGGAAAGATGAATTTACAGGGGAAAAAACGCATTCCGGGATGTGCGGCAGTCTGCTCTGGCTTTTGAAAAATTTATTTTCTAAAATCCGGTCTTCCGCAATAAAATAAAGCAAACGGGAGGGGGAACCGGCGATGGGGATCATTCGGACGGATGTGTGGATGGAAGAAGCTTTCTCAAAACCGGAGCTGTTTTTAGAAACAATCAAACAGGGAAGGGAAGATCCGGAAGATTTTTATCGCTACTTGCAGCGTTTCGGCATGTACCGCCCTTCAAGGCAGGCAGAACAGATTTTTACTGCGTTGAAAAAAGCGGATGCCTGGGAGAAAATCGGGGAGTATCATGCAAAATACAAAAAGCTTTGGAACGGGCCAGATCCGGACATTTACATTTTTCCAGTCAGGAATGGAAACGGTTTCAACTTTGGCCGCAGCCGCGGAAAATCGGGCGTAACACTGCCGGGTGCCGTTTTTTTATTTCTTGCACCGGTTCGGGACCGGAAAGAATGGGAAGCGCTGTTTGTCCATGAATACCATCATGCGGCAAGAATGAGCAGGTTGAAAAAACCGCCGCGAGACTATACTTTGCTCGATTCCCTCGTGTTTGAAGGGCTTGCTGAACATGCCGTGCTCGAGTATGTCGGAGAAGAATATGTATCGGAAACATCAAAACGCTATTCCGAAAAACAGAAAAAACATGCGTGGCAACAGTTTTTCAAAAAAAATCTTGCAGCCGGAAAAGAAGAAAAAATTCATGATGACCTTCTTTTCGGCAGAAAATACGTCCCGCCGATGATGGGATATGCGCTCGGATACCATTTGATAGAGAAGTATAAAACGGCCCATTCTTTTTCTACAATAGCAAATCTCGGCCGCCGTTCCGAAATATTTGCAGAAGGAATGTTTACCAACCCGCCGGAATCCTGAATCCATAAAGTACCAAAAAAATACAAATATAATTTTAACTAAAAAAATGATTGCGTTTCTTTTAATTTTGTAATATTATTTAAACAATAAATTAATAAGATTTTAATCTATTTTCGTTGTTTTCTACTTTTACGAAGGGAGGTTTTGTATATTGGAAAAACCACCGCTTTTGCAAATTGAGGATTTGACTGTTTCTTTCCAAATCCAGGATACATACTATCCGGCGGTCGATCACGTCTCTTTAACCGTCAACGAAAATGAAGTGGTGGCGATTGTCGGGGAATCCGGCTGCGGAAAAAGTGCACTCGCTCTGGCAGTGATGGGGCTGCATCCGGAAGAAAAGACAAAAGTTGAAGGGCGTATTCTCTTTAAAGGGCAGGATCTCGTGCCGCTCGGGACTGGGAAACTGAATGAAATCCGCGGGGCGGAAATGGGCATTATTTTCCAGGATCCATTGACTGCGCTGAACCCGCTGATGACGGTCGGGCGGCAAATAGAAGAAAGCATGGATTACCACACCAAACTATCCGGTTCCGAAAAGAAAAAACGGACGCTTGAATTGTTAAGCCGGGTCGGGATCCCTTATCCCGAAAGAACATATAAGCAATACCCGCATGAGCTTTCCGGCGGCATGAGGCAGCGGGTGGTCATTGCCATCGCGATCGCCTGCCAGCCGTCGCTTGTCATTGCGGATGAACCGACAACCGCGCTTGATGTCACGATCCAGGCCCAAATTATGGATTTGCTGAAAGATTTGCAGCGCCAGATGAAGACGGGCATTATTCTGATTACCCATGATCTCGGCGTCGTTGCCGAAATGGCCGACAGAGTGGCCGTCATGTATGCAGGCGAAATTGTCGAAATTGCGGATGTTACAACACTCTTCAAAAATCCGTTACATCCTTATACCCGTTCTTTGCTGAATTCAATCCCGTCGGCGACGGAAGCCAAAGAAAGATTGCATGTCATCCAGGGCATTGTTCCTTCACTGAAGAACCTGCCGCGCTCGGGATGCCGCTTTAAATCAAGGATTGGCTGGATCAGCGACGCGGCGCACGAAGAAAATCCGGTTCTTCGCGAAGTGGAAAACGGCCACTGGGTGCGCTGTACCTGTTACAAACATTTTTATTTCCCGGACGAACAGAACATGGAGACAGGGGATATGTATCATGCCACTTCTTAAGATCGAAAATCTAAAAGTCTATTATCCGGTACGGGGCGGGTTTTTCCGCCGGGTGGTCGATCATGTAAAAGCGGTCAATGATATCAGCTTCGAATTGCAGCCTGGAGAAACGTACGGGCTTGTCGGCGAATCGGGCTGCGGCAAAACGACAACGGGCAGAACGATCGTCGGGCTGAATCATGCAACAGCGGGCAAAATTGTGTTTGAAGGCACGGATTTGGCCCGGCTCAGCCGGAAGGAATTTCAACATTATCGGAAAGATATCCAAATGATCTTCCAGGATCCGTATTCTTCCCTGAATCCGAAAAAGCGCGTGGCGGATATTATCGCTGAACCGATTCGCAATTTTGAGAAACTGCCCCGCGAACAAGAGCGGGAAAAAGTCCGCGAAGTCATGGAAAAAGTCGGCCTGAGTCCGGACTCCATGTTTAAATACCCGCATGAATTTTCAGGAGGGCAGCGCCAGCGGATCGGCATTGCCCGGGCGCTGACATTGAATCCGAAACTGATCATTGCGGATGAGCCGGTCTCCGCCCTTGATGTTTCCGTCCAGGCGCAGGTGCTCAATTTTATGAAAGACATCCAAAAAGAATTCGGGCTCACCTACCTATTTATTAGCCATGACCTTGGCATTATCCGCCATATGTGCGACCGAATCGGCATCATGTACCGCGGGCGTTTTGTGGAAGAAGGGACGAGTGACGAAATTTACGAGAATCCGCAACATATCTACACAAAACGGCTGCTGTCCGCGATTCCAAATGGGGACCCGGAAAATAGAGCAGCACAAAAACAGTACCGGGAAAAAATCAACAATGAATTCCGGCAAGCTTTCAGGGATTATTTTGACGAGGAAGGGAAGCCGTACCATCTCAAGCCGGTTTCGCATACCCATTCCGTAGCACTGCCGTAAAGAGGGGGGCACAGTTATGATTAAATTTATATTGCGCAGAATTCTCATCATGATCCCTCAATTAATTATTTTGAGTATTTTGATTTTCGTGCTGGCAAAGGCCATGCCCGGCGATGCACTGACCGGCCGGCTGGCGAGCAATCCGAAAATGGATATCCACACGCTTCATGAAATGAAAGAAAAATTGGGGCTGTATGATCCGGCTTATGTACAGTACGCCCGCTGGGTGAAAAATCTCTTCAAAGGCGATCTTGGCATGTCTTATATTCACCAGCAGCCTGTAACAGAACTGCTTGCCGGGCGACTGTGGAACACGATTTTACTGTCGGCGGTGATTCTGATCCTGACATATTTGATCGCCATTCCGCTTGGGATCGTGGCCGGGCGATGGACGGATTCATGGGCGGATAAGCTGATTACCGGTTATAACTATCTCAGCTATGCAACTCCGCTGTTTATCTTTGCATTGATTATGCTGTTTGTGTTCGGTTTTGTCCTATCATGGTTTCCGACAAGCGGCAGTGTCAATATCCAGGCCCGTGACGGCACGTTTGAATATTTCATGAGCAAGGCTTACCATCTAATTTTGCCAGCCTTATCCGGATCGCTGCTTGCAACGGTGGGCACGATCCAGTATTTGCGGAATGAAATTATCGATACAAAAATCAAAGATTTCGTGAAAACGGCGCGTGCAAAAGGCGTGCCTGAATCCAAGGTGTATACGCATCATATTTTAAGAAATTCGCTTCTACCGATCGCCACCTTTTTCGGTTATGAGATTACCGGATTAATCGGCGGGTCCGTCATTTTGGAATCGATATTCGGTTATCCGGGGATCGGGCAGCTGTTTTTGCAATCGATTATGCAGCGTGATTACAGCGTGGTCACGGCACTCGTCATGATTTCCGGCGTGGCGACCTTGTTCGGCACATTATTATCAGACATTATTTTAAGCGCTGTCGATCCGCGTATCCGGATCGAGTAACGGGGGGTGAGAGGATGAAAGCAGTCATTTCAACACAACAGCCCGCAATTGCCGAAACAGAAAAAAGCCCATCCGGATTTTCAATTATCTGGCGGGAACTGATCAAAGATAAAATGGCCGTTATCTCCATGATCGTGCTGGGGCTGATTCTGATTACGGTTTACGGCATGTCATTGATTTTAAACGAAAATGAGATTGTAAAGGTTGACCTTTTATCCATTTACGCGCCGCCCTCAGCTGAACACTGGCTCGGCACCGATTACGGCGGCCGGGATATATTCGGGCAACTGATTATCGGAGCAAAAAATTCGTTTACAATCGGGCTTGCGATTACGTTGATTACCGGTGCAATCGGGCTTGCGGTCGGATTAATTGCCGGTTACTTCGGCGGAGTCATTGACAATATCATCATGAGAATCATTGACTTTATTCTTGTCCTGCCGTTTCTCATGCTCATCATTGTCCTCGTGACAATCGTACCGAAATATAATGTGTTTTCTTTTATTCTCATTATGAGTGCATTCCTTTGGGTCGGAAAAGCAAGACTGATTCGTTCCAAGACGCTTTCGGAAAGGGAACTCGACTATGTCAGTGCTTCCAAGACGCTCGGTACGCCGGACTGGAAAATTATTCTCTTCCAGGTCCTGCCGAATTTGAGCTCGATTATTATCGTGAACTTGACGATTAACTTGGCAAGCAATATTGGGATTGAATCGAGCCTGACCTATCTCGGCTTCGGGTTGCCGGAAAGCACACCGAGCCTTGGGACGTTGGTCAGTTACGCCACAAACCCGGATGTGCTCCAGCATAAATGGTGGATTTGGTTACCTGCATCGCTCCTGATTCTGGTGATGATGCTGTGTATAAATTTTATCGGCCAGGCGTTAAAACGCGCAGCCGATGCAAGACAAAGACAAGGATAAAAAAGAGGGGGCTTAGCAATGAGGAAAAGAAAATGGTCAAGCGTATTCAGTTTGCTGGTGATACTCGTATTGGTGCTGTCAGCCTGCAACAATTCACCGAGCAGCGGAAGCAAGGAAGACAAGGCAGTGAAAACGGAAGATTTAACAAGCAAGTTTCCGACTACCGTCAAAAACAACAAAAAAGCGATTGACGGCGGGATTTTGAATTACGGCATCGTTTCCGATACGCCGATTGAAGGCACATTCAACCTTGCTTTCTACGAAGGGCAACCGGATTTTGAAGTCATTAAATTTTTTGATGATTCGCTGTTAAAAACAGACGAAAACTATGAATTTACGAATGACGGCGCCGCCACGTACAAATTGTCCAATGACAACAAAACAATGACGATTAAAATCAAAGACAATGTCAACTGGTCTGATGGGAAGCCGGTAACCGCCGAAGACCTCGAATTTGCATACCTGGTTATCGGAAATAAAGACTATACCGGTGTGCGCTACGGCGATGCTCTGTTCCAAAATATCGTCGGCATGGATGAATACCATAAAGGAAAAGCGAAAAACATTTCTGGTGTTAAAGTAATCGATGATAAAACGATTTCCATTACCTGGAAGAGTGCCAACCCTTCCGAAAAAACAGGCGTCTGGACAACACCGCTTCCGAAACATTACTTAAAAGATGTGCCGATCGCAAAAATGGCACAGTCGGATAAAATTCGGTTACATCCTTTAGGCTTCGGTCCGTTTAAAGTTAAAAAAGTGGTTCCGGGCGAGTCTGTTGAACTTGTCAGAAACGACCATTACTGGGCAGGAAAACCGAAACTGAAAGGTGTCGTCATCAAAGTGGTCAATCCGAAAGTGGTGTTACAAGCCTTGAAAAAAGGCGAAATTGACTATGCTGCTTTCCCGGTAGACCAATACGAGGCTGCTAAAGGTGTAAAAAACTTCCAGCTGCTCGGCACGATCGATTTGGCTTACAGCTATATCGGATTTAAACTCGGCCACTGGGATGCAAAGAAACAGGAAAACGTCATGGATAACCCGAAATTCCAAAATAAAAAACTGCGCCAGGCGATGGCGTATGCGCTCGATAACAAGTCAGTCGGCGAAAAAATCTACCACGGTTTGCGTTTCCCGGCGACGACTTTAATTCCGCCATCTTTCCCGGAATGGCATGACAAGTCCGCAAAAGGGTACACGTATGATCCGAAAAAAGCAAAGAAACTGCTTGATGAAGCCGGTTATAAAGATGTCGACAAAGACGGGTACCGTGAAGATCCAAACGGCAAAAAATTCGTCATTAATTTCCTTTCCATGAGCGGCGGGGATACGGCCGAGCCGCTGGCAAAATTCTATATGCAGTGCTGGAAAGATGTCGGCTTAAATGTCAAACTTGTTAACGGTCGTCTTGCTGAGTTTAACTCCTTCTATGATATGGTGCAAAAGGATGACCCGAAAGTGGATATCTATGCAGGTGCCTGGGGAACAGGTAGCGATGTGGACCCGTACGGCTTGTACGGTCGGAACGTTATGTTTAACTACACCCGCTTTGTCAGCAAGAAAAATGATGAACTGTTGGAAAAAGGGCATTCTCCGCAAGCCTTTGACACAGCATACCGCAAAAAGGTTTACAATGAATGGCAGAAGTATATGAATGAGGAAGCGGCAGTCATTCCGACCGTTTACCGTTATCAATTGTATGCGGTGAACAACCGCGTGAAAAACTTGGCTGTATATCCGGATGAAACACAAACGGATTGGAGCAAGGTGAGTGTCACATCCGAAAAAGCGGACACCCAAGAATAATCCATAAAGGCCCTGTCTTTGGCAGGGCCTTTTTCCTTTCCGGCTTGCCGGGATCGGGAGAGCAGAGCGTCTTTTTAAAGCAGAGCCTTTATCCTTTCCGACTTACCGGGGGAGGGAAAACGAAGCGTCTTTTAAAGCAGGCCTTCTTCCTTTTCGACGCGGTGGGATTGGGGTTCTTCTTTTTACAAGCGAAGTGCAATCTTTATTTTCTACACAGCGGAATCCGGAAAAGAAGGAATAATTTAACTGCCCCCTGCCTATACTGAATGACAAACAGAGTATACGGGGGGTTATCCATGCTGTATCTTCACGATATATGGGTCAACTGGTTCGAGGGGGAGGAAAACAGTTATAATGTCTGCCCATTCCATGAGTGGCGGAGGGACGATGTGATTGAACTGCTGGACCAGGTGCCGCTTTTATTTGTGGACACGCTTTTATACGAGTACATTGAAAACGATTTGGCTGAACTGCCGCAAACTTTGCTGAATGATGTTTTCCAGAAGGCGGTTTTGCGCAAAAACCATGAACGAATCCAGCTGGAATATTGTTTTGTCGTGACGGATGGAAAAGGGATTTTGGCGGTGGATACGATCGGCTATACGCTACCGATCCGCAAAAGCCGGCTGATTCCGAGGCAGGAACAGCTTGTCTATGAAATGATCGAAGGGCATGAACCGGTGTCCTATCCGTTTGAAAACCGCAGCAATCCGAAAGAACATCATATTTTATCCCCGTCGCCGGAGTGCATGCAGGGGCTGACAAGAAGGGAACGACAATTAAAGCAGCTGTTATTTATGGCGCTCGACCAGCTCTATTCCTCGAAAAATACGGCGGAAGTGCGGTACTGGTATACAGAGTGGTGCCCGGAGCAGTATGAACACATCCAGTTTATGCCTTTTGAAGATGCGTGGGAGCGGCTTTATGCAGAAACAAAAACAGGCTGGTCCAAAAAGCATGAACAGTTGTGCGAAAATATGATCAAAGGGCAGCCTTTTTTTGAAAAACTATGGGAACTGGAACACAATGAAAAAAGCGAACTGATGTAAAAACGAGTTGCGAAACCTCCGCAACTCGTTTTTTTCTTAATGGCGTTTTTTTCTGCCCAATCCCATCGCATTTTCCATTTTTCTCAGCATATTTCCGGCTACAATACTGGCTTTTTCCGCGCCTTCATCTAAAATCCGGTCCAGTTCCTCCGATTCAATCAGTTTATAATACCGTTTTTGGATCGGGGCCAGCCCTTCATTCACTACATCAACGAGATCCGCTTTAAACGCGCCATAGCCGACGCCGTCATATTTCCGTTCCAGCTCTTCAATGGTCAAGCTGCTGAAGTTGGAATAGATGTCGAGCAAATTGGAAATGCCCGGTTTCCGCTCTTTGTCGTATTTGACCACGCCTTCTGAGTCTGTAACCGCGCTTTTAATCTTTTTGTCGACCAGTTTCGGGTCATCAAGCAGCGAGATAAATGCTTTTTTATTCGGATCGGATTTGCTCATTTTTTTCATCGGGTCCTGCAGCGACATAATCCTTGCTCCGGAATTGGAAAGCTTAATATCCGGCAGCGTAAAAATTTCGAGGTAACGTTTATTGAACCTTTCCGCCAAATCCCTTGTCAGCTCGAGATGCTGTTTCTGGTCCTCACCGACCGGCACAAGATCCGTGCTATACAGTAGAATATCAGCGGCCATGAGCGGCGGATATGTGAGAAGCCCGGCCGATACGCTTTCTTTCCCTGCAGATTTGTCTTTAAACTGCGTCATCCTTTCCAACTCGCCGACATAGGCAACGCATTGCAGCATCCATGCGGCCTGGGCGTGCGCCGGCACTTCCGACTGGATAAAGAGCGTCGCTTTGTTCGGGTCAATGCCGACTGCCAGATAAAAAGCGGCAAGGCTCCTGATGTTTTTGCGGAGTTCAAGGCGGTCTTGCGGGACGGTAATGGCGTGCTCGTCAGCAATGCAAAAATAGCAATTAAAGCTGTTCTGCAATTCCACAAACTGCTTCATTGACCCAAGATAGTTCCCGATGTGGATCGTTCCACTCGGCTGAATAGCTGAAAAAATCGTCCTCATTTTTTCTTCCTCCTAAAGCATGGATATTTTTCCAGAAAAATAAAAAACCCATTCAACCAAAATTAGGGACGAATGGGATAAATCCGCGGTGCCACCCTAAGTGCCCGGCAATACGGGCCGCTTAGTTCCAATGCCAATTGGAGCCTGGTTAACGCAAGGCGTACGCCGGAAACTAATGAGGCGGCCGCCCGTTCATCTCCGGAGCTCGAAAGCCCATTCCACCTGCAGGCATGTTTGTTTCCACCAGCCACAAACTCTCTGAAAAGCCATAAACAGATGTACTCTTCTTTTTCATCGCTTCTATATACCAGTATCATTATAATGAAAAGATGGAAAAATGTCAAAAACCGCTGTCCGCCAAGGCCCATTTTATGTAGGATTCCGTCTTTGCCTGATCGTTTTAAACGGCCAGCATTTTATGACGAACTTTGCAGAAAAAGGGCGATGGCCATCAGCACCATCATGGACACCCCGGTAAGAAAAGGCATGGAAACACGCAAGGTAACCAGCTTCGACAGCGGGCGGACGTCCTCCTCGTTAAATTTAGAAGACATTCTTTGAAAACCGTAAACAAACGCGTCAAAAAAACCGGTCCGCGCCATGAAAACCGATGCGGCAAAAAGAATCAACAGTGCCCCGATCGTAAATGAAGTATTAATATAGCTAAGCAAATCGATCCGCTTATACACCAAAAAAGAAAAAAACAAAACAAGCAACTGGGAGGCCAGCAACCAGCAGACAAGCTTTTTGAACATACGCTCACCTACAAAATGATTTTCATTCATTATACAGGAACAAAAGAAAAGATGAAATAGCGGAAAATCTAAACCTAAATTAAAGTTAAATTAAATTTATTAAAATTAATGAAAAAATTATAAATACAACGGAACGCGGAAGTTAAGCGTTTGTTAACGCTTTCAAACAAAAAACATTGTTAAAAAACCTACCAAAGTTTATTTATTTTAATAGTTTTATTTATAATTTTTTTAACCATTTGTAAGGGGTTACAATATTGAGATGACAATATCTTTTTGGTTTATTACTCCTTTTACGTAATTAAAAAAGATTAAAAAAACATGTACAAGAAAGTGAAATGTTAGTATAATTAAATTCGAAAAGTCACTAGCTTTTCAGAAAAATAAAAAAAGGGTGGTTAGCTGATGAAGAAGTCAAAATTTTATGTGTTTATGACGCTGGCTTTTGCCCTGTCGCTCGTCCTCGGCGCATGCGGCGGCGGAAGCAAAAACAGCAGCTCAGGTTCAAGCAGCGGTTCATCCAAAACCAAGCAAGTGCTGAATATGGATGAAACGGCTGAACTTCCGACAGGGGATCCGACACTTGCAACGGATGCGGCAAGCTTTACCGTTTTCGGTAATACAATGGAAGGCCTTTATGTCGTTGGGAAAAATGATGAGCTGAAACTCGGGATTGCGAAAGAAGAACCGACAGTCAGCAAAGACGGCAAAACGTATACATTTAAGCTCCGTAAAGACGCAAAATGGTCAAACGGTGATCCGGTTACAGCAAAAGACTTTGTTTACTCTTGGCAAAGGGCTGTGAATCCGAAGACAGGGTCGCAATATGCTTATATGTTCTTTGGTGTCGTTAAAAACGCTTCGGATATCAATGCTGGCAAAAAAGATCTAAGCACTTTAGGGGTAAAAGCGATTGACGATCATACATTGCAAGTCCAGCTTGAAAAACCGGTTCCTTACTTAAAATCATTGCTGGCTTTCGGCACATATTTGCCGCTCAACCAAAAATTTGTTGAGTCAAAAGGCAGCAAATTCGGGACAAACAGCGACAATATGCTGTTCAACGGCCCGTTCGTATTAAAAGACTGGAACGGCACAGGCTTGACATGGAAATACGTGAAAAACCCGAATTACTATGACAAGAAACATGTGAAACTGAGCCAAATCAATGTTCAGGTTGTAAAATCGCCAAGCACAGGCGTCAACTTGTACAATACGGGCAAAATCGACCGGACTGTTTTGAGCGCCGAATATGCGAAACAATATAAAAATAACAAAGAAGCTGTGACAAATCCGGAGTCAAGCGTTTTCTACTTCAAATACAATGAAGTTAGAAACGGAAAGAAAACCGCTTTAGCAAACAAAAACATCCGGATGGCACTGGCGATGGCTTATGATAAAAAATCGTATGTCGACACGGTCTTGTCTAACGGTTCGATTCCGGCAAACGGGCTCGTGCCGAAAGACTTTACAAAAGATCCGAAAAACGGCAAAGATTTCCGTACGGAATCGGGTTCTTACCTCCAGTATAACCCGACAGAAGCAAAAAAATATTGGGAAAAAGGGTTGAAAGAACTCGGCAAGAAGAACTTAACGCTTGAAATTCTCGGTGATGATACAGATAACGCAAAAACAACAGGCGAATTCTTCCAAAACCAATTGGAAAAGAATCTTCCTGGGTTAACGATCAAACTGAAAAACGTACCATTCAAAAACCGTTTGCAATTGGATACAAACCAAGATTATGACATCCAGGTTGCCGGTTGGAGTCCTGACTACAAAGACCCGATGACCTTCCTCGACTTGTTTGTAACAAACGGCGATAACAACAAATCCGGCTATTCGAATAAAGAATACGATAAGCTGATTGATGAAGCGAAGAACAAATACGGCAATGATCCGGAAAAACGTTGGCAAATCATGCTGCAAGCTGAAAAAATCCTGATGGACGATGCGGCGATCGGCCCGATTTATCAACGTGCTACATTACGCCTTGTTAAACCGTATGTAAAAGGGATCGAGTACCATACATTCGGGCCGGATTACACGTTTAAAGATGCATATGTGCAAAAGTAAGAAAACTGCATGACCTCAATTAAAAAGGTAAAAGAGAGTATTTTCTTTCCGAAATACTCTCTTTTCACCGTTAAGAGGATTTTTATGTGAAAAATTTAAACATTCCTTTTCTTTGGGAGGTGTCACGTGTGACGAAGTACATTGTGCAAAGGATTATTTATTTGTGCATTACCTTATTAATTATTGCTTCTTTTACGTTTTTCCTGATGAAATTTTTGCCGGGGACCCCGTTCCGGAACCAGCAAAAATTATCACCGGAACAGGTTCATATCCTGAACCAGAAATACGGGCTGAATGAATCTTTGCCTGTCCAGTATAAAAATTATATGGTGAATTTGCTGAAAGGGGATCTCGGCGTTTCTTTCCAGTTTGACAACCAGCCGGTTACGCAGCTGATTGTGGAAAGGATGGGTCCGTCCTTGCAGTTGGGGCTTCAGGCCATGATTGTCGGCACGTTAATTGGCATATTACTAGGCGTACTGGCGGCAATGTTTCAAAACACATGGATTGACTACGGAAGCACATTTCTTTCGGTCCTCGGTATATCCATTCCCTCGTTTGTATTTGCCGCAGTCCTGCAATATGCGATAGGCGCGAAACTGCAATGGCTGCCGGTTGCAGCTTGGGATGGGTTCGCCTCTTCCATATTGCCCACGATTGCGCTCGCTATTTTTCCGGTTGCAACAGCTGCACGGTTTATGAGAACGGAGCTGATTGAAGTGTTCGGTTCCGATTACATTACGCTGGCGAGAGCAAAAGGGAATTCTTACGGGCAAATCGCCTTTAAGCACGCGATCCGGAACGCGCTGATTCCGCTTATTACGGTGCTTGGGCCGCTTGCCGTTAACTTGATGACCGGATCGATGGTTGTGGAACAAATTTTTGCTGTTCCCGGGATTGGCGAACAATTTGTTAAATCCATTCAAATGAATGATTACCCGATTATTATGGGGACAACCCTCTTTTTCTCATTCCTGTTAGTTTTGATTACATTAGTTGTCGACATTTTATACGGTGTCATTGACCCGAGAATTCGATTGGCCGGGGGGAATAAATCATGAACAACAACGTAGAGACATTGCCGAAAGAATTATTTGAACCCGCAGCCCCGGATCGCGAACAAAGTGAGTTGATCGCCAAACCGCAACTGTCCTTTATGCAGGATGCATGGATGCGGATCCGCAAAAACAAAGGCGCGGTTGCCAGTCTGTTTGTGATTGTGATTTTAATTTTGATGGCGATTATTGGGCCGCATCTTTCCAAATCGGGTCCGTACGCACAAGATACTTCCAGGGCGAATTTGCCGCCAAGAATTCCTGTGATTGAAAAGCTCGGCATTTTTGATGGGTCCCAGACGGTTGGCGGGCAAAAAGTGAACATGTATGAACAAAACCATATTCATACGTATTACTGGTTCGGCACGGATGCCCTCGGCCGCGACTTGTTTGCAAGGGCATGGCAAGGAACGAGAATTTCCTTATATATTGCCTTCCTTGCGGCGTTGATCGATATGCTCATCGGCGTTTCTTACGGCCTCATATCCGGATACAAAGGCGGGCAGGTCGATAACGTGATGCAGCGGATTATTGAAATTTTGTCCGGTATTCCGAACTTGATTGTCGTGATTTTAATGCTTTTGATCTTTAAACCGGGAATCTTTTCGATCACGATTGCGATGGTAATCACCGGCTGGCTGAATATGGCACGGGTTGTTCGCGGCCAGGTGTTAAAGCTGAAAAATATGGAGTATGTATTGGCGGCAAAAACACTTGGCGCTTCGAACATGCGGATTTTATTTAAACATCTGCTCCCGAATTTGACCGGGGTGATTATTATCAATACCATGTTCACCATTCCAAGTGCAATTTTCTTCGAAGCCTTTTTAAGTTTCATCGGGATCGGGCTCCAGTCCCCGGCTGCATCGCTCGGGACATTGATTGAAGACGGTTATAAGACATTCCAGTTCCTGCCGTATTTGATGGCAGTGCCGGGCACGATTATTTGTTTGCTGCTTGTCGCCTTCAACCTGCTGGCAGACGGTTTACGTGATGCATTTGACCCGAAAATGCGCGATTAAGAAATGAGGTGAAGCCGAATGGAAAAGATTTTGCAAGTGAAAGACCTGAATATATCCTTTCACACTTTTGGCGGTGAAGTAAAAGCGATCCGCGGTGTGAGTTTTGATTTATATAAAGGGGAAACATTGGCCATCGTAGGGGAATCCGGTTCAGGAAAATCGGTGACGACGAAATCGATTATGCGACTGTTGCCTCCTAACAATTCGGAAATCAAGTCGGGGCAAATCCTGTTCGGCGACGTCGACATTGCCAAAGCGTCAGAAAGAAAGATGCAATCGATCCGTGGGAAAGAGATTTCAATGATTTTCCAAGATCCGATGACGTCTTTAAATCCGACCATGACAATCGGGAAGCAGATTATGGAGCCGCTTTTGAAACACCAGAAGATGCATAAAAGTGAAGCAAAAAAACGTGCCATTGAGCTTTTGAAGCTTGTTGGCATCCCGAATGCGGAAATCCGTGTCAAACAGTATCCTCACCAGTTTTCCGGCGGGATGCGGCAAAGGGTCGTCATTGCGATTGCTTTGGCGTGCAACCCGAAAATTTTAATTGCGGATGAACCGACAACGGCACTTGACGTTACGATTCAGGCGCAAATCCTTGAACTGATGAAAAAACTGCAGTCTAAAATTGATACCTCCATTATTTTTATTACGCACGATTTGGGCGTGGTGGCGAATGTGGCAGACCGTGTTGCCGTTATGTACGGCGGAAAAATTGTCGAGATCGGAACCGTGGATGAAATTTTTTATAATCCAAAACATCCGTACACATGGGGACTGATCAGTTCGATGCCGAGCCTTGATGTCAAGGATGAAGAACTGTACGCGATACCGGGCACCCCGCCGGATTTATTGAACCCGCCAAAAGGGGATGCCTTTGCGCCGCGCAATCCGTACGCACTTAAAATCGATTTGGAGCAGGAGCCGCCGATGTTTAAAGTGTCGGACACGCATTATGCCGCAACATGGCTCCTGCATCCGGATGCCCCGAAAGTAGAGCCGCCGGAAGCCGTGAAAAAGCGGATGTACAAGTTTAAAGGAAATGTGCGCCCGATACCGGCTGAGGAGGGGAAGTAAGATGGCAGTGAAAGAAAAACTGATCGAAGTCAAACATTTAAAACAATATTTCAATGTTGGAAAAGCAAATGAAGTCCGTGCTGTCGATGATCTTACATTTGATATTTACAAAGGCGAAACCCTCGGACTTGTCGGCGAATCCGGCTGTGGCAAATCGACAACCGGACGGACGATTATCCGCCTTTACAATGCAACGGCAGGAGAAGTTTTGTATGGCGGCAAAAATGTCCATGCCAAAATGTCCCATAAAGAACTGAAACATTTTCGCCGGAAAATGCAAATGATTTTCCAGGACCCGTATGCTTCCCTCAATCCGCGCCTGAAAGTGGCCGATGTCATTGCGGAAGGAATTGATATCCACGGGCTTGCAAAATCAAATGAAGAACGGATGCACCGCGTTTATGAACTGCTGGAAACAGTCGGCTTAAGCAAAGAACACGCCAACCGCTATCCGCACGAATTCTCGGGCGGGCAAAGGCAGCGGATCGGAATCGCCAGGGCACTTGCGGTCGATCCTGAATTTATTATTGCTGACGAACCGATTTCCGCGCTGGACGTCTCGATTCAGGCACAGGTCGTGAACCTGTTGAAAAAACTGCAGAAAGAACATGATTTAACGTATTTGTTCATTGCCCACGATTTGTCGATGGTGAAATACATTAGCGACCGGATCGGCGTCATGTATTTCGGCAAGCTTGTGGAACTGGCCGATGCCGATGATTTGTATAACCATCCGCATCATCCGTACACACAGTCATTGCTATCCGCCATCCCGCTTCCGGACCCTGATTATGAACGGACACGGCAACGGAAAATTTACGACCCGTCCGTCCATCAATACAAGGAAGGCGAAGAAGTAAAAATGCGCGAAGTGGCACCGCATCATTTTGTTTACTGTTCAGAAAGGGAACTCGAGCAGTACAAAAAAACTTATCATGGCTAATCATTCTCAATGGGAAGAAGAACGCATGCCGGTTGAAATGCGTTCTTCTTCTCACTTTTTTTATAAAAAAATGAAGAATAGGGGTTTAAATAGAGAGAATTGGGGAAAAAGAAGACTATTAAACCGGTGGAAAAATACAACAAACTATTTTTCAAAAAAATATATTCAATCACGCGGATATAGTGTATAATACATAATAGAGATTGTTTGATTAAACTTATTTTAATGTGAGAATCAAATGGGAATCCAAATATAAAAATTTAGGAGTGTGAATGCTAGATGGTCACATTATACACTTCACCGAGCTGCACATCATGCAGAAAAGCAAGGAACTGGCTTGAAGAAAACCATATTGAGTATAAAGAACGCAACATTTTTTCTGAACCGCTTTCACTGGATGAAATTAAAGGGATTTTGCGGATGACGGAAGACGGGACGGACGAAATTATTTCCACCCGTTCGAAAACATTCCAAAAATTAAACGTCGATCTGGATGCCCTGCCGCTCCAAGAATTGTACACATTGATCCAGCAAAACCCCGGTTTATTAAGAAGGCCAATTATCGTGGATGAAAAACGGCTGCAGGTCGGCTATAACGAAGATGAAATCCGCCGCTTCCTGCCGCGGAAAGTGCGGACCTTCCAGCTAAGGGAAGCACAACGGCTTGTCAATTGACAACTTTTAATATTTCTTTTGCCGGATGCCTTTTATAAGCGTAAACCGGCAAATCACCTCCCAGGTTCCGGCCCGGGAGGTTTTCTTCACCTTTTTGTCATAAAATTGTCAAATAACGAATATGTATTTAGAAAATTTTGTCTTGAATTTCTGCAGCAAATCGGATACAATACAAAAAAGATGTAAATGATCTTTTTTGCCGGATGTTTAAGAAATGGGCCGGCGTGGAATTTTAAAAAGGAAAGTTTTTTTATTTCCATTTGCCAGTATTTTATCATAAAATAAAAGTACAAGGTTACCTATACCTGAATGGGGGAACATGTCCCTTCACTACATCTGCAAGAAGGGAGAGTTGATGTATGGAAATCGAAAGAATCAATGAGAACACGGTGAAGTTTTATATTTCGTACGTTGATATAGAGAAACGCGGGTTTAATCGTGAAGAAATCTGGTATGACCGGGAAAGAAGCGAAGAATTGTTCTGGGAAATGATGGATGAGATTCACACGGACGACGATGTATTTGACCCGGAAGGCCCGCTTTGGATACAGGTGCAGGCGCTCGAAAAAGGGCTGGAAGTGCTTGTCACGAAAGCGCAGTTGTCGAAAGACGGACAGCGTTTTGAGTTGCCGATTCCGGATGAGAAGCTGAAAGAACTGCCAATCGGCGACCAGCTTGAGGAATTTTTCAGCGAGAACTTCCAAACGCCGATGCAGCAGGTTTTCACGGATGGCGATCCGCTCGAACAGGTCTTGTATTTCAAGGACTTTGAAGATTTGCTGGCGCTGGCCAAAAACGTCCGGATGGAAGACGTCAGCACGAAGCTGTACGTCTTTGAAGGCAAATATTATCTGTATGTCCGCTTCCCGGAAGATGTAACGGAAGAAGCTAATGACTTTAAGTTAAGCCAGCTGCTGGAGTATTCCGATCTTTCCTCTGTCACCAGCCATCGTCTGCTGGAATACGGAAAGCCGATCATTGACAGCAATGTATTTGCAAAATTAAACTCGTACTTTTAATCGATAAAAATCGGTGCGCAAACGCATCGATTTTTTTGTTTATCCGGAAAAAATTCATCCTGGCAAACAGGATTTTTCGCCCCGGGTGGTGAATGTATTCAATACGGCTGTGCATGGCGTTTATACAGATAAGGGCCCGGAGATACAGGCCGGCCAACTGTAACTTACAGAGAGGCCGGCACTGCATACGGTTGAATGCCACGGCCAAACAAAGCGGGACTACAGTTAAAAAAGGAGAGAATGCCGTTGCTTTCTGCGCTGAACGAGCGGGGGGAGCTGATCATGCTGACAGATCGCTTTACAAGATTGGATCTAAAGCAGTTAAAAACCTCCCATACGTTTTACTGCCGGGATTGCCGTGAACCCCTCATTTTAAAAATCGGCAACCGTGTCACCCCCCATTTTTCCCATTACCGCCATTCCACTTGTGCCACATTTTCTGAACCGGAAAGTCCGATGCATTTGCAAGGCAAGAAAGATTTGTTTTTATGGTTGAGGGGGCAGGGGCTCGATGTTTCCCTCGAACAATATTTTCCTTCCATCCGGCAAAGGGCGGATCTTGTGGTGCGCAAATACCGGCAGCTTTTTGCCATTGAATACCAGTGTTCCCCGATCCCGTTTGAGCGGCTGATGGAGAGAACGGAAGGGTACAGGCACCTCGGCATTTTGCCTGTTTGGATACTGGGCGGTCTGCCTTTCCGGTCCTCAGGGAAAGAGGCGGAAAGCGGATATCGTTGTAGCGATTTTCAGTTGTCTTTTTTGCGTCATACCCGCCACCACTTTTATCTATTCAGCTATGCTCCCGGCAAAAAGAAGGTCTGTCTCTTGTCCCACATGATGCCCGTATCCGCCAAAACGTTCCGCGCCTGTTACGCGGAAAAGCCGCTGTCTGCCTTTTCTTTTCCGTTTTCAGATGACCAGTTTTCACTTGTTTCTGCCCCTGTGCCGCTCCCTGAATGGTTTGCGGAAAGGCGGCGCTGGATCGGCCTGAAGATTCAGTTTGGAAAAGCCTTTCAAGACCCGTTTTTACGGCACGTTTATGAAGCGGGAATGCACCCCATGTCCCTGCCGCCGTTTATCGGCCTGCCGCTTTTGCACATGGCTGCCTGTAAACAGCACCCGGTCGAGTGGCAATTTTATGTATGGTTGGATGCCCTTTTCGCATTGCGGACAAAAGCGGCGGTTTCACTGGACGAACTGCTACGGCTGTTTACCGTGAGGATGGAAAAAAAGGAAATTACATTCAGAAAGTCACCGTATGTACGCGAAGGGAACGCGGCTAAGGCGATGATTTATGAGTATGCACAGCTGCTCGTACAATTAGGGCTCTGGTCAAAAGGAAAAGCAGGCTACCATATGAATAAAAATGTTTTTGCGCCAAAAAATACAGAAGAACTTGAACATATGGAGCACCATCTGTCGTCAGCGCTCGGGGCCGGTGTTTCAAACGGGAAAGCGGAACAGTAGCGGGATCGGGGGAGTTACGCTAAAATGAAAAAAAGGAATTTTTTGAGAAGAGTGGAGGAAAATTGATGGAAAACGGAAAAAAAGTACACGCGTTGCCAAGCAGGGACGAGGTTCGTGAAGCATTAACCTGGAGGCTTGAGGATATTTTTCCAAGCGACGATGACTGGAATAAAGAATACGAAGCCGTAAAAGAAAAGCTGGCCGATGCCGCTTCTTATCAGGGGAAACTTGGCGAAAGCGCTGAACAGCTTTATCATGCGCTAAAGTTCCAGGATGAAGTGACAGAAAGGTTCGGCAAGCTGTATACATACGCGCATATGCGTTATGACCAGGATACAACGAATGCCTTTTATCAGGGGATAGACAGCAAAGCGAAAAGTCTTGCCGCCCAGGTTGGGAGCGCGTTTGCGTTTGTGGTGCCGGAAATTCTTTCGATTGAAGAAGCGAAACTGAACGAATTCCTGGAAGCTTATGAGCCGCTGCAATTGTACCGGCACGCATTGGAAGAAATCAATGAGATGCGCCCGCATATTTTATCGAAGGAAGAAGAAGCATTGCTCGCACAGGTTTCAGAAGTGTTGAATACTTCCAGCACCACTTTCGGCATGCTTAATAATGCCGACCTTGAGTTCCCAACTGTGATCGATGAAAACGGCAATGAAGTGCAGATCACGCACGGCCGTTTTACACGCCTGCTGGAAAGCAAAGACCGCCGCGTGCGCAAAGAGGCATTCCAGAAATTGTATGCGACCTACAAAAAATTCACCAACACGTTTGCGAGCACGCTCAGCGGCCAGGTGAAAAAGAACAATGTTGTTGCGCAAATCCGCCATTACCGTTCGGCGCGTGAAGCTGCCCTTTCGGCAAACCATATTCCTGAAAAAGTGTACGACCAGCTTGTGGAAACGGTGAACAAGCATCTCGGTTTGCTGCAGCGGTATGTTGCATTGCGCAAAAAAGTGCTGCAGCTTGATGAAGTGCATATGTACGATCTGTATACGCCACTTGTCCAGGACGCCGATATGGAAGTGACATATGAAAAAGCGAAAGAGATCGTGCTCGATGGCCTCCATCCGCTCGGCGAGGAATACCGGAGCATTTTGCAGGAGGCGTTTGAAAACCGCTGGATTGACGTGGTGGAGAACAAAGGCAAACAGAGCGGAGCCTATTCTTCAGGCGTTTATGGGACCAATCCGTACATTTTGCTGAACTGGCAGGACAATATTGACAATGTATTCACTCTCGCGCATGAGCTCGGCCACAGCGTCCACAGCTATTACACGCGGAAGAACCAGCCGTATCCGTACGGGGATTATTCCATTTTTGTCGCGGAAGTGGCTTCCACGTGCAATGAGGCGCTGTTGAATGACTATCTGTTAAAAACGATCAAAGACGAGAAACAGCGGATTTACTTATTGAATCATTATCTGGAAGGTTTCCGCGGGACGGTTTTCCGCCAGACGATGTTTGCTGAATTTGAGCATCTGATCCATCAAAAAGCGCAACATGGCGAAGCGTTGACGGCGGAACTTTTGACAAATGAGTATTATAAGCTGAACCAAAAATACTATGGTTCGGATATCGCCATTGACCAGGAAATCGGGCTTGAGTGGGCACGCATTCCGCATTTTTATTACGATTATTATGTCTATCAGTATGCGACCGGCTTCAGCGCCGCGACCGCGTTAAGCAAACAAATCCTCGAAGAAGGGGAACCGGCCGTCAAACGCTATATCGGCTATTTGAGCGCCGGCAGCTCGGAATATCCGATTGAAGTATTGAAAAAAGCAGGCGTCGATATGGCATCGCCTCAACCGGTCGAAGATGCGTTAAAAGTTTTTGAAGAAAAATTAACGGAAATGGAAAACTTGCTCGGATAAAGAAACAGCGGCGGAATCTTTCCGCCGCTCATTTTGTATGGGACACTTTTTGTAGATAAGGGAGCAGGCCCGCGGCGTTGTTTTTTAAGCCGCTTGACGCCTGTTAAATCTTTTAAAACGGCTGCATTAAAAGTATTTGAAGAAAAATTAACGGAAATGGAAAACTTGCTCGGATAAAGAAACAGCGGCGGAATTTTTCCACCGCTCATTTTGTATGGGACACTTTTTGTAGATAAGGGAGCAGGCCCGCGGCGTTGTTTTTTAAGCCGCTTGTTACAAGTGGCGCCTGTTAAACCCTTTAAAACGGTTGCGGCGGTTTACATGCAAAAGCAGCGCGAAGATGGCCGCGAACAAAAGCGTGGACGTGAGAAAAAGAGGGAGAAGCTTCATTAGGCCGAGCAGATTCAGGCAGAATAAAGCGCAGAAACCGGCGGCAAGTGCGATAAGTTTACATTTTTTCATATCCACCAGGCTCCTTTCATCAGGTTTACACAGTCCCGGTCTTCCGTTATTTACACAGCTTCAGTGCTATTTTATGAACAGGCTGACGCGGTATGCAAAATTTAAATTTGACAGATGTGTGAACTCTTTAACAAGTACTTGCATACCGGATAGGGGGATGTTATTATATAGATGTGAAGTTGATCACAAGCAAACATACCCCTTTGTTTGACCGTGAAAAATTTCTCCCATCCCCTTTGTTCGTGTTGAAAGAGGCCTTGCAAACGCAAGGCCTCTTTCTTTTTTAGGGTTTGGCAAGGATGTTTGGAAAAATAAATGCAAGCATTTTATGGAAAATCCAGGACGCGAAAGCCGATTCAACACATGGAGAAGACAAACGCACGCATTTTCGCAAATCAAACTCAAAATCGGATTCGCTCAGCAAGCCTAAAATATAAAAATCCCCTGCCAGAGACAAGGGTCAGTTGATATATTTCCAGAATGAGCCGTGCTTTCCTTCGATTTTCCGAACCTTTTGCTGAAGAACGAGCTTTTTCAATTCTTTTTCGGCTTCTTGGACCGGCATATCGTACACTACCGCAATTTCCTTTGATGCCACAAATCCGAAATACTTCAGAAATTCCTCCAATGGGGGGAGTGGCAATGGTGAAGGCTCTTTGCCCAGCATCTCTTGAAGGACTTGTACATAAATATCATACGAATAAAGTCCGGAAATTTTTAATCCTTCATCTTCAATATGTTCATTAAAGAAAACAAGCGACGGGCTTTCGGTTACTTCCATTTCCGACGTAATTTTCAGATCGCACTGAAAAGCCTTCGCTGCGCTTTCGGAATGGATATCATGCAAAAATTCGTCGACATCGATGGAAGCGCCTTTTGCACAATCCACTAAAATTTGGATATCCGATATATTTCGTTTTTCAAGAAAGACGAGCTCCTGTACTTTCCGCAAAAACCGCAATCCCTGTTTCTTTCCCTGCAGTTCGGCCGCTTTTATCGCAATCGACACGATATAAGGCGACGTAATCGGGTTTTCAATCCATAAACTGCCGTCGCAGGACATGCCGGTGCGGCTCGCCGTTTTTTCCCAGTAATCCGCAATCGCTTCCCGTTTTTTCGGAATGTCGTTCAGATTGGATAATTTTCCGATCAGCACATGGCGGAGGCGGAAATAGACGCCATACTCGAGACGCAGCTTTTTTAAAACCGGTTCCAGCGCCCAGCATTCCGGGCAAAGCGGATCGATAAAAACGTAGATTTCCAGCGGCTTTTTTGAAAAACAGCTGGAATGTTTCATTAAATCAATCATGTTTTTCAATTTGCGTCACCTGGCACATCATCCGGAGTATTGACCATATGCTGTGCGGTCAGGACAAGCCTTTGAAAAAAGAAGTCGCGGAATTCGCCGTCAATCCCTGTTTCGTCCATTGCGGCACTCATGCAGGACAGCCATGCTTTGGCGCGTTTAGGCGTAACTTCATGTGGCAGGTGCCGCGCCCTGAGCATCGGATGCCCGTGCTCTTCCGTGTACAGCGGGGGACCGCCCAAAAACTGCGTTAAAAACTGCTTCTGCTTCCTGGCAACTTCCGTTAAATCATCAGGAAAAATCGGGATTAAATCCGGATGTTTGGCGACCCGCTTGTAAAACGCATCAACAAGCCGGCCAAGTTTTTCTCCCCCAATGATCTCATATGGCACAGTTTTCTTTTCCACCATAGAATAACTGCTCCTTTATCTCGTTTTTATCTTGCGTATATTTAAAATCGACGGAAAGGTTTGCTCATTAAAATTTTTGTCGACATATCTGCCATTTGTTCTTTATTTTATCAAGGGGGCCGCAATAACTCAAACAATCCGCTTTATTTGGCAAACTTTCACAGCTTCCTATGACCTGCAGCAATAGGTGTCATAATATTTATTTTGGAAAACCTGCGCGATCGGCCTGATGAAAGACAATTCATTGGGATGTAAACGTGGTAATGATATTTATCGGGGCGGGGAAGGACAAAATGTATGCGTGTGACCGGGGAAATGTCCTTCATTGCGGCGGGATGAACAAGAGGTATGCGTGTGAGGCGGCGAACTGTCCTTTTGAACCTGTCAAAAGGACAAAACAGGATGCACCCGGGCCCGAAATGTCTTTTTAAAGCCGCCAAAAGGACAAAAGGAGTGGCGATTGGGCTCGAAATGTCTTTTTGGGGCTGTCAAAAGGACAAAACAGGCTGCATTCGGGCTCGAAATGTCTTTTTGAGCTTGTCAAAAGGACAAAACAGGCTGCGTCTGGGTTCAAACTGTCTTTTTGAACCTGTCAAAAAGACAAAACAGGCTGCATCCGGGCTCAAACTGTCTTTTTGATGTCGCCAAAAGGACAAAAGGAGTGACGTTTGAGCCCGAACTGCCTTTTTGAACTTGTCAAAAAGGACAAAACGCACCGTAACCGGGCCCGGAATGTCCTTTTGAAACCGTCAAAAGGACAAATTGACTTCTACCCAGGCCCGAAATGTCTTTTTGAACTTGTCAAAAGGACAGAACACGCTGCATACAGGCCCGAAACGTCCTTTTGAATCTGTAAAAGGGAAAAAACGCATGCCCGAAACCGTTGAAATGTCCTTCATCGGGGTGATGAAGGACAAAAGTGAGCCGCCAAACATTGAAATGTCTTTCATCGGGCAAATGAAGGACAAAATGCAGGCCCGAGACCGTGAAAATGTCCTTCACCGGGTTGATGAAGGACAAAACGCGAGCCCGAGACCGTGAAAATGTCTTTCACCGGGTTGATGAAGGACAAAACGCGGGCCGCCAACCATTGAAACGTCCTTCATCGGGCAAATGAAGGACAAAACGCATGCCCGAAACCGTTGAAATGTCCTTCATACGGCAAATGAAGGACAAAACGCGAGCCCGAGACCGTGAAAATGTCTTTCACCGGGTTGATGAAGGACAAAACGCATGCCCGAGACCATGAAAATGTCCTTCATCGAGGTAATGAAGGACAAAACGCGTGCCACCACACATTAAAATGTCCTTCATTGGGTTAATGAAGGACAAAACGCATGCCACCAACCATTGAAATGTCTTTAATAGGGCAGATGAAAGACAAAACGCAGGCCCGAGACCGGGAAAATGTCCTTCACCGGGTTGATGAAGGACAAAACACGAGCTCGAAACCGTAGAAATGTCCTTCATCGAGGTAATGAAGGACAAAACGTGAGCCACCAACCATTAAAATGTCCTTCATCGGGCAAATGAAGGACAAAGCGCGGGCCACCAACCATTAAAATGTCCTTCACACGACAAATGAAAGACAAAAAAGCGGAGCCTTGACCGGGTAATGTTCTTCATCGGCTCCAGTCAGAAATTTCCCCATAAAAAAATGCCGCACAGAGCGGCGGGTTTTAATCGTTATGCCAAATGATTCATAATCGATGAGACGTATTTCTGTGTTTCTTTGAATGGCGGAATACCGCCGTATCGGTCGACATTGCCGGGGCCTGCATTATAGGCGGCCAATGCAAGCTGGACATTGTGGTCGTATTTTCCCAGCAAAGATTTCAAATACTTTGTGCCGGCGTCCACATTTTGTTCCGGGTCAAGTACATTGCTTACCCCGAGCGAGGCCGCCGTTTCTGGCATCAGCTGCATCAGCCCTGCTGCGCCTGCCGCACTCACTGCATCCGGACGATAACCGGATTCCTGTTTGATGACAGCTTGAATGAGCTTTTCTGGCACGCCGTATTTTTCCGATGCTTGCTGAATCGCCTGGCTGATTTTCGCCGGGATTCCACCACTGCCGGAAGCGGCTGTTGTCTGCGTGCTTTCTGAAGCTGAATTTTGTGCAGAAGCGGAAAAAGCCGCGCTTGTTCCTGCCTGCGCAGTAGCTGCTGTCGCTTTACCGGACAAAGTGCTTAATCCCGTAAAGGCAGGCAACGTGGTAAGCACCGGATTTTCCCCTGTTAAAGAAGACAATGAATTGAACGCCGGATTTAAAGTTGCTGCCAGGGATGATAACACCCCGGATTCGTCTTTACCGCTTGCGCCAGCAGCCGTTTCATTTTCCTTTGCTTCTTCTAAAAAGCTTGACAGCATCTCTTGAAAAAGGGAGGTGCTGTTGCCCGTTTGAGCAGCATTGCTGCCGGGAGAAAGCGACCGCAGCGCCTCCAGTTCCATTAAAGACGCGAGTTGGCTGATTGTACTCATTTCTCATTGCTCCTTTTTGCCTCATAAAAGCGGAGAACCTTGTTTTTTGCCGGATGGTGCGGGATGCCGTACGTTTCCAGCAATTTTAAAAACTGCTTTGTGCCTGTTTCCAGTTCACTTACTTCATATTCTATCTCAAAATCTTCCTCGTTTAAATAAAAATTATGGTCAAATACGAGCAGCCCGCCTTCATATGCGATTTCAGCCCGCTTCGTTGTAAGTTTTCCAAAATACACCAATTTACTTGGCGCCACTTCTAGTTCCATTAATTTTTCCATGACTTCGCCTTCCGGAAAACCGCTCCCATTTTTAAGCTTTTGAAAAACCTTTTCGCCAATCATTTGGCTTGTTTCCAGCAGTCCGGTTTCCTCCGGCGTTTTTAGGGTGAGCTGGAAGTACCCTGCTTTTTTCCGGACACGCAAGGCCGATCTTTCATGTTTTAAAGCAAAATCAGGTGTATCAAAATAAAAGTTTTCCTGCTGTTTAAAATCATGTTCCGCGATGCCAAAAGCCCGGGCAAGCCGGCAGAAATCGCGGCAGGTGACCATATTTTTACATTCAATTTCAATTTCTTTGCTCATGATAAGCCCTCACTTCCATCTTCATTATACTAAAGCGAATCCCTTCCTTAAAGTGTCTATTCTCTGTGGAGATATGGTAAAATAAAATGGAATTGAAACTTTGTTTTCCGGCGGGAAGGAGAGGGAGGGAAGCAGATTGCGCAATATCATTGAACTGGGAAAGCCTGAATGGAAAGACGGGATCCTTCAACTGCATGCTGAGCGCCCGGACGTTTCCATGCAGCACCTGAAGCCGGGAGGGCAAATGATCGTCGATTCGGATGCCTGTGCCTTTATCTATCTGGCTGAAGACGACGGCGATGAAGATTATACATATTTATATTTGCCTGTTCCGGTTTGGAAAGAGATTCGGACGGCGGCATTTGAACATAAAAAAGTGGTTGCTGTTTCAAAAGATGGGAAATTGGAGCTTACCGGGCTTGATGAGGAACTTCAATTTTTGCTCGATAATATCCGAGGCAACAGCAATTACGGAAAAAAGATGCTGGATAAGGTAGAGGCCGTTTTTGCATTGGAATGAGATCCGAAGAGGTGATCAGGCAGTGGATTGGGAGGAATTTTTAACCCCGTATAAACAGGCTGTTGATGAATTAAAAGTAAAGTTAAAGGGGATGCGCACCCAATTTGAAAAAGAGCATACCCATTGCCCGATTGAGTTTGTGACAGGGCGGGTAAAGCCGGTAGCAAGCATTATAGAAAAAGCGAACATAAAAGGCATTCCGCTTGGCCGGCTGGAGACGGAAATGCAGGATATCGCCGGGCTCAGGATGATGTGCCAGTTTGTCGATGATATCAAACTGGTCGTCGGGCTTCTCAGGCGTCGGAACGATTTCCGGATTGTTGAAGAAAAAGACTATATTTCGAATAAAAAACCGAGCGGCTACCGGTCTTATCATGTCATTATTGAATATCCGGTACAGACAATCCGCGGGGAAAAGAAAATTCTTGCGGAGATCCAGATCCGGACGCTGGCGATGAATTTTTGGGCGACGATTGAACATTCTTTAAACTATAAGTATAAAGGCAAGTTTCCTGAAGAAATTAATATGCGGCTGAAGCGGGCTGCCGAAGCCGCTTTCCGCCTTGATGAAGAAATGTCTGAGATCCGTGAAGAAATTCAGGAAGCCCAAATGTATTTTTCGAAAAACAAAGAGCGCGCGGAACAAAAAAAGCCATGAAACCGGCGGCAAAAAAAGAAGGGGAGGGGAAGCAGCTTGAAATTTGCCATCACTTCTAAAGGGGATACGGAATCCAATATGTGGATGCATAAAATGCGTTCCTATTTGCAGGATTTCGGGCTTGTTTACGATGAAGCACAACCGGATATCGTGATCTCGGTCGGCGGGGACGGCACGCTTCTGTATGCTTTTCACCGCTACAGTTCCCGGCTTGACCGGACGGCTTTTGTCGGGGTGCATACCGGCCATCTCGGCTTTTATGCTGACTGGGTGCCGGATGAGATTGAGGAGCTGGTCGACGCGATCGCCCATAAAACTTACACAACGGTGGACTACCCGCTTCTTGAAGCGATGATTGCATATGAGCACGGCGGCCACGAAACGCGTTACCTTGCGTTAAATGAGTCAACGGTCAAATGCGTAGACGGCACATTTGTCATCGATGTGGAGATCAATGGCCGGCATTTTGAGCGTTTCCGCGGTGACGGATTATGCCTTGCCACACCAAGCGGCAGTACGGCTTATAACAAGGCGCTCGGCGGGGCGATTGTCCACCCTTCCCTGCAATCGATCCAGCTCACCGAGATGGCATCCATTAACAATAAAGTGTTCCGGACAATCGGCTCGCCACTTATTTTGCCGGGGCACCATACTTGTGTGTTACGCCCGGTCCGGCAAAAAGATTTTTTGGTAACAGTTGACCATTTAACACTGCTCCATAAGGAAGTCCGGTCCATCCAGTACCGCGTGGCAAAAGAAAAAATCCGGTTTGCCCGCTTCAGGCCGTTTCCTTTCTGGAAGAGGGTGCACGATTCTTTTATTTCGGATTAGGTGAAAACATGTTGACATTATCGTGGACAATTACAGAAAATGAGGCTCATCAGGAACTGAAAGAGTTTTTAAAAGCGCGCCATATCTCAAAACGGGCGCTTGCGGATATTAAATTCCGCGGCGGGCTGATCCTTGTGAACGGCCGCGAAGTAACGGTCCGCTATCGCTTGCAGCCGGGCGATGCGGCCGCCATTGTTTTTCCAAAAGAAACCCCGAGCCCCAATCTTACGCCCGAAAACATTCCGTTCGGCCTTGTGTATGAAGATGAAAGCGTGCTTGTTGCCGATAAGCCGGCGTTTATGAATACAATCCCTTCCCGCGAGCACCCGTCCGCAAGCCTTGCCAATGCGGTGCTCAGCCATTACCGGAAAAACGGGATAGAATCCGCGGTCCATGTTGTGACCCGGCTTGACCGAAACACATCCGGGCTTGTCCTGATCGCAAAAAATCGTTATATCCACCATTTATGCAGCCTGATGCAGCAAAAGCATGAAATTTGCCGGACGTATGAAGCGCTCGCGGAAGGGGCTTTTACTGAAAAAAGCGGCACGATTGAAGCCCCGATCGGGAGAAAAGAGACGAGCATTATAGAACGCGAAGTTCGGGACGACGGCCAGTTTGCGCGCACCCATTATGAAGTGGTCCGGCAATTTCCGGCATATGCACATGTGCGTCTCTGGCTTGACACCGGCAGGACGCACCAGATCCGTGTCCATCTTTCTTATATCGGCCACCCGCTTCTCGGTGACAGCCTGTACGGTGGCAACACGAGCCGCTTCACCCGGCAGGCGCTCCATTGCAGTGAGCTTTCATTTCAGCACCCAGTTTCAGGGGAAGAAATGCACTTTTTTTCGAAACCGCCCTTTTTGGATCTTCTTTGATGTTGATCCGGATTTCCCTGCTTCTGATGCCAGCGTTTAGTTTACGGCATGGGCGTTTATCCATAAATTTGCTGTTGCATGTTCTTTTCTCCCCGGGACTTTATGATTGCTACAGGATATTCTGAAAAAGCTCACCGCTCTAAAAAACATGAAGGTGGTTATTCCATCATTATCATGTGGAACTGGGAATGTCAAAATTATTTTATTAAAGCTTAGTTTTTCTACTCTTTTTTAACTATTCCAATTTGTATAAAGAAAAATAAATGCCGATAAAGGAATAATGATTAACGAAGAATAATATAAAAAAGACTCTAAAAGAGAAAGTTTCCTTTCTCTTTTAGCTCTTTTTAAATGTCTCGAATAGCCTGCCGCATATACTAGGGTAAGTAGTTGAGTTAGAGAAAGTAAATTATTTAATGTCACGATTGTTTATTCTCCTTTTAGCTGACTGGTTCGGCACCACATAACATGAAAAAGGCAAATGCGGATACTGGGTTAGCAAATAAACCGGCGGATACAAGCTTTTCAGCAGTAGCAAGCCAATTCCCCTTTTCGACTTCTCGCGCAACTTCCTGTGCCATTGATTTGCTGATGTGAATCGCATCTTGTAAGGTGTTTTCCCGTGGTTGACCACCTTTTGATTCGTAAAATCTAAAAAATTTTTAGTAACTTTAAATGAAGAGTTTTCAAGTTCTTACTGGTTAATTGTATATTCTCCCGCTTTATTTTTTATCATAACATGTTCTAATATAGGGCTTACTGAATCAGCAAAATTTCTAGATTTGGCAAGGCTGCTGACAGCTTTGACAACCATTTTAATGCAAGGGTTTTACAACAAATCCAGGGAAATGCTTGCACTCGAAAACCGATTCAATGTATGGAGAAGATCAAATCACCCCTTTTCGCAAAAGGATTCTTCTATATTTTTAAGACAGAGGTTGCAGATAAATTGGGCACAAACTCAGCGTCGGATTCGTTCAGCAAGCCCTAATATAATTCATGGTGTCTTGAGTCTGTTATAATTGTTCTTTAGAAAGATCGTTATAGAACTCATTCCATGAAGTAGACAAGTTAAAACATACTTCCATGGATTTTTTTCTTCCTCTCCGGGAAGGGATGCCAAATCTTTTCAATTCAGGCGAATGTCCTGAACTTTTCTTCCACATATGGCATCGACGAAGGGACGGAGACGGTTTCGATTTCCGGATACCGGAGTGCGGTCAGTTTGCCGCCGAATACGCAGCCGGTATCAATATTGACCGTGTGGCCGATCCATCGTGGTTCTTTCACCGGCGTATGCCCGTATACAATCCAGCCTTCCCCTTCGTCATTTTTCGCCCAGTCGCGGCGCACCGGAGTTCCGTCCGGATTGGTTTCCCCGCTAATATCACCGTAAAGCACAAAAGTCTGGACCGATTTATTCATCTTCCCAATATCTTTACGCCGGATGCCGGCATGGGCGATGACAAGCTTGCCGCCGTCCAGAACGAGATAAAGCGGGGAGTTCTCATACAGTTCCATAAATTGTTTGCTGTGCCGTTCCCGCTCTTTTACGGGGAGCGCCTCCAGTTCCGCCACCGTTGTTTCAAGGCCGTGCTTCTGCTGGACATTTCTCCCTAAAAAATAACGGTACAGCTTGTTGCAGTGGTTGCCGGGGACGTACAGGCCAAGCTTCATTTTCCACAATCGATAGACAGTATCGGCCACTTCCAAAGATGCCGGCCCGCGGTCTGTCAGATCGCCGACAAAACCAAGCAGCCGGCCCGCCGGATGAACGGGAATGCCGTTTTCCCATTGATAACCCAGTTTTTCCGTAAGCTTCCTGAATTCCGCCATGCATCCATGTATATCCCCAATGATATCGATTTTCATGACATTCGCTCCTTCCTTCTCTATTTTATGTTGTCCGGCGCGCCTAAACAAATGCCGGGCAGCTGAAAAAAGTTTAATTCTCCCCGGAGCTCCGGTATGATTCTCGCGCAACAAATAAAACGCAGATGCTTTTCAAACCCGGAAAGTTCATGTAGAATTGGTATCAGGTACTAAAAATCGCATATAAATTGTGAATAAAGGAGTTAACACGATGCATTTATCTTTGGAAAATAAAACATTTGTTGTGATGGGTGTTGCAAATAAGCGCAGTATTGCCTGGGGAATTGCCCAATCGCTTGATGCAGCAGGCGCAAGGATTATCTTTACCTATGCGCTCGACCGGAATGAAAAAAGCATCCATGAACTTGCTGAAACGCTGAACCGAAAGGACTATCTAATCCTTCAATGCGACGTGGAAAGCGACGAGCAGATTCAGTTATGCTTTCAAACGATCAAAAAGGAAGCCGGCACAATCGACGGAATTGCCCACTGTGTTGCGTTTGCCCGCAGAGAAGAATTAAAGGGCGACTACACAAACGTGACGCGTGAAGGATTTTTACTAGCCCATAATATCAGTTCCTATTCGCTGTCGGCCGTTGCCAAAGCGGTGAAAGAACTGGAACTCATGCCAAACGGGGGCAGCATTGTCACCCTTACCTACCTCGGCGGCGAACGCGTCATGGAAAATTACAATGTAATGGGCGTTGCGAAAGCTTCCCTTGATGCAAGCGTCCGCTATTTGGCCTATGACCTTGGGAAACTCAATATCCGCGTCAACTCGATCTCCGCCGGCCCGATTCGCACTTTGTCGGCAAAAGGTGTCAGTGACTTCAACAGCATTTTGAAAGTGATGGAAGAAAGGGCGCCGCTTCACCGCGGTGTGGATACACGCGAAGTCGGCGATACCGCGTTGTTTCTTTTTAGTGACCTGTCGCGCGCTGTTACAGGCGAAAACATTCATGTGGATGCCGGCTATCATATTATGGGCTAACCGGACAGTTCCGGACGGTTCGAAAACCGGTCCTTCCGAATGCCGGCTATCAAATTATGGGCTAGCCGACAGTTCCGGACGATGCGAAAACCAGTCCTTCCGAATGCCGGCTATTATGGGCTAGTCGACAGTTCCGGGCGGTTCGAAAACTGATCCTCCCGAATGCCGGCTATCATATTATGGGCTAACCGACAATTCCGGGCGATTCGAAAACCAGTCCTCCCGAATGCCGGCTATTATAAAATGCAAACGGCTTGTCCAAAAGCGTAAATGAAAAAAGCCAGGAAGTGAAACCTTCCTGGCTTTTGTATGGCATCAGTCTCTGTAATCTTTTTTATGGCCTTTTTTGTTGTCATGGTGATCATTATCTTCAACTTCTGCAGCAGAGAATGTGTAGCTGACGACATTTTGAGGTGTCAGTGTAATGGTTCCAAGCAGTGTAGGTGCAGCCCCCGGAATCGTTGTATCTGGAGCAAAAGTACCGAGTTCAATGGTTAAGAAGTATTCGTTTTTCCCTTTGGACGGATCGGTATCCACGGCATGAACCGTTGTTGTCACGTTTTCAAAAAGCAGGGTCACAAGCCCTCCGGTTCCAAGAATAGCAATACCGGAAACCACGCTTTCATCCGTTTTTTGAGAAATGAGTGTTGTACCGGAAGAATTTCTTCTCCAAATTCTGAAGGTTGCCGGAATGGTTAACGGAATGACGGTACCTGTTGCTGCTCCTGTAACGGCCGCAATTAAGGCTGCAAGTGTTATACCGAGCGGAAGATCTGCCGGCGACCATTCGACAGTTGCGAGCAATGAAACGCGGTCATCATAATCATCCACTTTTACGTCTACTTCCGCAATGGCGTTTGCCATGTTAAAGACGCCTGTTACAGGTACAGGTACGGACGGCGATTGATCCACATCGAATTCCGAAAGAAGCCCCTGTTCTTCCTCGTCTTGCCGTTTGTGACGGCGATGATCATCATAGCAGCTGCCGTTTGAGTCATAATAAGACATTTAAATGCCTCCTTTCGTTTTGTTAATATATTCTACTCATCCGCATATTTTTGGAATAGACGGATGGTAGCGTATAAAAGCACATTTTTCCCTGCATTATTAATTTGTGCCAATATGCTGTGGAAACCGCGGTTCCGTTCCTTGTCCCCAAAACATACGATAAGGCAGAAATAGCAAATGATTGGGAGATTCAAGCTCTAGGCACATTTCTTATTTTCATGCATAGTTATAAAGCGAGCCAGAAATCAGGAGGAGGGATTTTGGAAACATGGAGGAGAGCCAGTACAGCAGCCAAAAACCGCTTCTTTATATTATCCAGCCGAAAAATGTTCCGCTCGCGATCAAGATGCAGAAAGTGTACAGAAATGTGGTGAGCGAAAAACCTGAACATGCCGGCCATGGAACGATCGCGGAACCAATGCCTGCCGGCGGCGATACAGGGCATGCCGAAGAAAAAAACAATGCAGCCGCACACGAGAAAAAAACAGAACCGGAACAGCCCAAACCAAATAAAGCGGCAGAACAGGAAAAAACAGAAGGAGCTGCAGAACGCGGGGGAGTCGTAAACGTTTCATTCAAGACAAAAACGGCAGATCCTGCGGAACATGAGGAATCGGCAAATGCCATGGGGCAGCAACATGTTGCGGAACCCGCCGGAGCGGTGGAAGCGGAGACGGATTTGGAAACGGACGGCGCTGACAAAGCCGACACCTGGCCGGAACAAGAAACCGTCCAACCACCATCGAGAAAACGGTTCAAAGAAATGACAGTCCATGAAAAAATTGACTATTTAATTCATAAGCCAGGTTTTCTACCGGAAATCCCCGTCATGATTCAAACGAACAGCTTCGCCTATCGTGCCGTGATCCTTGAACGGATGGAAGACCAATTGTCCGTCATGCCTTTTTCCTCAATGGAGACGGCCTGGATCAATCTGGACGAGATCACGGACATTAAATTACTGGTTCAGTAAAGCCACGGAAAAAAAGTCGATAAGCGGCAACTTATCGACTTTCATACATTACAAATTGACAAAAGTGTCTTCGAGGCATTGAATGGCAATGAAATCGGTTAAATCAAGCGTGATGCATGTATCGGTTGCTTCGAAGTGGACCCTAGAATGGCCGTCATGATGTTCGCAGACGCATTTTAAAACCCGTACAACAGCACAGCACCCTTCCACATTTTCGACTCTTAAAAATTTCGATTTTTCGCAGAAGTCGTCGCAGCTGTCAAAGTGGTGATTTTTGTAAAATGGTTCAAAAGCGCAACCGTCTTTTGTATATAGAATGAATGGACGTGTGTTGACATGTGAATGTTTTTCCCTGTTGGCACCGAGCACGGGATTCAAGCAGTTGGTCGGGCAGCTGCTGTCTTCTACCGCAGCATCCTGCAAATCGTTGATGAAATGTACGACATCACAAACGCAAGTACGGGAATATTCATGGGATTTACTGCTCATTCATTTTTCAACTCCTTCAATGGTTTAGTTTCAGTACACTATAGAATATTGTCTCGGTGCTTTTTTTGTTACGAATGTCCCCGCGTTTTTGCAAAAATAGGCAAACAACTTGCATAGGGTATTTTATACCCGGGGAAGGAGGCAGGAAATGGTTTCCTATTGGCTTGATTTCGTTCTGCTTGCACTGGCCAGTTTCAGGCTGACGCGTTTGTTGGTTTATGATAAAATTACGGCTTTTTTACGAAAACCTTTTCATAAAGAAATAACCGAAATGGCGCCTGATGGAACAATCGAGGAATATATTGAAATCAAAGGAACAGGGATCAGAAAGTGGATTGGCGAATTATTAAGTTGCCACTGGTGCACCGGTGTCTGGTCCGCGGCCATCCTGTACGGGAGTTGGATGCTTTTTCCGCAAATCGGGTCGCCTATTGTCACGATCCTTGCAATTGCCGGCCTGGCGAGCTTCCTCGAAACCGTCCTTTTGCGGATCATGGACGAATGAAGTGAACAACCGTGAAAATGCTGCATACGATAAAAAAGGAAGCGCGAATCCTGAGGAAAGGATGGTAAGATTATGGGCAAACCACGCATCAAAATTCCGGTCACCCCTTCATCCGTCCCGGCGTATACAAACAATCAGAAAAAAGTCAAAAAAGGCGGATGCGGCTGCGGCGGCAAAAAAACGCGATAAAGCAAAAGCGGAAGGCAGGATTGCACTTCCGCTTTTGTTTTCCCCTTTTTCCAGGATGCGGCAAGAATTTCTAATTATAAAATCTGCGCTTGCGCGAAAAATAGAGAGGTAAAAGTTGAAAGCGCAGAGGGATGAGTATGAAAAAAATCATGTATGTTTTAGCTTCAGTATGTTTGCTCACCGGCTGCGGTTTTAACGGGCCGGAACACAAGGACAGCAAAATGGCCCTTGTGAAAAAAACACAACCGTCGCCGGTGAGACTCACTAACACCGGGAATAAGGCCGTTTCAGGACAATTGAAAAAAGATGTCCTCGGCTTTGACAGCATTTACGATGTGGCCATCATTGAAGGGCCGAAAGAAACATTGGTTGCCTACAAAGTCAGGCATCTGCACCGTTTTAAAATGAAGAAAATCGAAAAACAGCTCAACGCCTTTTTAAAGAAACGCTACCCCGGGCGCAAATTTATCACTTCCAGCGACTATAAAATTTTCCTGGAAACCGTCCGCCTCAAGGAAGATATGGACAAGCACAAAATTTCAGCCGGCAAGGCAAAAAAACGTTTCAAAGACATCATTAAGCTGAAACAGGAATTAACATAGGAAAAGGGCTGAGATAATGGCAAACAAAAATCAAAATAAAACACCCGAACAAAAAGCGTATAATCAGTTCGAAAAAAAGCATGAGCTGAAAAGGCCGGTATTGAAAAACTGCATCCGTGCATTTTGGGTAGGCGGCTGTTTTTGTCTGGCTGGTCAGGCCCTTACTTACTTCTATATATACATGTTTAATTTCACCGAAAAAACGGCCGGCAACCCGACAACCGCCACAATGGTGTTTTTATCCATGCTGTTGACCGGCTTTGGCATTTATGACCATATCGGGCAGTACGCCGGTGCAGGGAGCGCGGTGCCGGTAACGGGCTTCGGGAACTCCGTTGTATCCGCTGCGATTGAACACCGGACGGAAGGCTATGTGCTCGGCGTCGGCGGGAATATTTTTAAACTGGCCGGCACCGTCATTGTATTTGGTGTTTTTTCCGCGTTTGTTGTCGTCCTGATCCGGACCGTCATCATGATGTGGGGGGGATCGTAATGCCCGCTAAATCGCAAACATGGACTTTCACGAACCGCCCGGCCATTCTTTCAACCGGTGTTGTCGGGGGCCCGTTTGAGAAAAAGGGGCAGATGGCAGGCGATTTCGACCGGTTTTTTGAAGATTTGTGGATCGGCGAGGATTCGTATGAAAAAGCCCAGCGCAAACTGATCGAGGAAGCAGTTGGCATTGCCCTGAAAAAGCGAAACCTTAAGGAAACCGATATTCAGTTTTTTCTCGCTGGTGATTTGATTAACCAAATCACGCCGACAAGTTTTGCGGCAAGGACAAATGCGATTCCTTACCTGGGCCTTTTTAGCGCCTGTGCCACTTCGATGGAAAGCCTGGCGCTTGCCGCTTTCATCGTTAATCACGGTGGGGCGGAGAAAGTACTGGCCGGAGCTTCAAGCCACAATGCAACAACAGAGAAGCAATTCCGTTATCCGACCGAATACGGCGGGCAGAAACCGCCGACCGCACAATGGACAGTGACGGGAGCGGGATTCGCGGTGGTCGGTACGGAAGAAAACGGGCCGGCGCCGCGGATTACGTCGGCCACGATCGGAAAAGTACTGGACCTTGGCATTTCCGATCCGTTTAATATGGGCGGTGCAATGGCGCCGGCTGCGGTCGATACGATTGAACAGCATCTCCGGGAAACCGGCCGTGATCCATCTTACTATGATTTGATTGTGACCGGCGATTTGGCGAAAATCGGCCGTTCCATCGCGCTCGATCTTTTCAAACAGAGGAATCTTGACATTCGCAGCGAACAGTTCCAGGATTGCGGCCTGATGGTATATGACAAGTCCCAGCCCGTCCAGGCCGGGGCAAGCGGTGCTGGATGTTCAGCGATTGTCTTGTATGGCCATTTGCTAAATGAAATGAAAAAAGGCCGTTACCAAAAAATCTTGCTTGTCGCAACCGGCGCACTATTGTCGCCTTTGTCTTATCAGCAGGGCGAAACCATTCCGTGCATCGCGCACGCCTGCGCCATCGAATATTTGTAAGAAAGGGTATTGCCTGGGTTGCGGAACAGATTGAGCCTGAGTGATCGAATAATTGTAAGGACGGGTCATATGCTTAGCTTGCGTTGTGGCACGGATTGAGCCTGAGCGATCGAGTATTTGCCTAGGTTGTGGAATGGATTGTTTGAGCCTCGCGATCGGGTATTTGTAAGAAAGGGTCATATGCTTAGCTTGCGTTGTGGCACGGATTGAGCCTGAGCGATCGAGTATTTGCTTAGGTTGCGGCATGGATTGTTTGATCCTGCACCATCGAGTATTTGTAAGAAAGGAAGGATGCGTAATGCTTGCAATGTTTTTCTGGGCCTTTGTGATTGGCGGGCTGATTTGTGTAATTGGCCAGTTGCTGTTTGATGTCGCAAAATTATCGCCGGGGCATACGATGAGTGTCCTCGTTACGGCCGGCGCGATTTTATCGGGCCTCGGCCTTTATGAACCGCTTGTAAATTTTGCCGGTGCCGGGGCGACCATTCCGATTACAAGTTTTGGCAATTCGCTTGCAACTGGCGCCATGCAGGAAGTGCAAAGGCACGGCATTGTCGGGGTATTGACCGGCATGTTTGAAGTCACATCTTCCGGCATTTCGGCTGCGATTATTTTCGGATTTATCGGCTCGCTCCTCTTTAAGCCAAGAGGATAATGATGCCGTCCCTGACACACGCCTATACCGAATGCCTGCACCTTACATATTGTATAGTGTAATACAAGAAGTGAGGTGAAAAACATGTTTGGATACGGTTATGGCGGCGGCTGCGGCTATGGCGGTTACGGCGGTGGTTACGGCTACGGCAGCACATTTGTATTGATCGTTGTTTTGTTCATTCTGTTAATTATTGTCGGTGCAAGCTTCTGCTGACAAGTTGCGGGGAGGATTCCCCGCCTTTTTTTATAGCCGGAGAAAAAACGCTCGTACGAGGGGAACGGGCACAAAATGCGAGGCCGGGAATCGGCGAACTGTTCTTCATAGGGAACGATGACCGAGCCGCCTCTAATTGGACAAAAGCCCCGGTATCCGAGCGTGTTTTGTTTAATTGGAAGATCCAATTAGACAAAAGGCCCTCGTCCGGCGTAAGGTTTGTCTAATTAGGGGGTCTAACAATACAAAAGCCCTGGTACCTGAACGTGTTTTGTCCTTTTGGTAGCTTCAAAAAGACATTTCGGGCCCGGATGCATCGTGTTTTGTCCTTTTGACGGCTTCAAAAAGACATTTCGGACCCAGTCGTGACTCCTTTTGTCCTTTTGACAGGTTCAAAAGGACATTTCGGGCCCGGATGCAACATGTTTTGTCCCTTTGTCGGCTTCAAAAAGACATTTCGAGCCCGGATGCAACATGTTTTGTCCTTTTGACGGTTTCAAAAGGACATTTCGGGCCCGGATGCAACATGTTTTGTCCCTTTGTCGGCTTCAAAAAGACATTTCGAGCCCGGATACAACATGTTTTGTCCTTTTGACGGTTTCAAAAGGACATTTCGGGCCCGGATGCAACATGTTTTGTCCCTTTGTCGGCTTCAAAAAGACATTTCGAGCCCGGATACATCGTGTTTTGTCCTTTTGGTAGCTTCAATGAAAGACAAAACACAAGCCTGGCAAAACGCAATTGTCCTTCATCGGGGTAATGAAAGACAAAACACAAGCCTGGTAAAGCCGAATTGTCCTTCATCAGGGTGATGAAGGACAAAACACAAGCCTGGCAAAGCCGAATTGTCCTTCATCTGGGTGATGAAGGACAAAACCCAGGCCTGGCAAAGTCAAATTGTCCTTCATCTGGGTGATGAAGGACAAAACCCAGGCCTGGCAAAGTCAAATTGTCCTTCATCTGGGTGATGAAGGACAAAACACAAGCCTGACAAAGTCAAATTGTCCTTCATCGAGGTAATGAAAGACAAAACACAAGCCTGGCAAAGCGCAATTGTCCTTCATCGGGGTAATGAAAGACAAAACACAAGCCTGGCAAAGCCGAATTGTCCTTCATCTGGGTGATGAAGGACAAAACCCAGGCCTGGCAAAGTCAAATTGTCCTTCATCAGGGTGATGAAGGACAAAACCCAGGCCTGGCAAAGCCGAATTGTCCTTCATCGGGGTAATGAAAGACAAAACACCGGGCCGATAACGCCGAATTGTCCTTCATTGAGGCGATGAAAGACAAAACACTGAGCCGATAACGCCAAATTGTCCTTCATCGGGGGTGGTGAAAGACAAAACACCGGCCGGGAAATGCCAAACTGTCCTTCACCAGGTTGATGAAGGACAAAACACGTGCCATGAAACATCAAACTGTCCTTCATCAAAACACTGGCTGTAAATCAAGCTTGTGCACCGGGAAAATGCACTTTTTTGCAATGTAAAATTCCGGCTAACACGTTTTCAATTGAAAATCCACTTTTGTACTGTCAATCCGGCTTCTTTTTTCATACGATAAAACAGCTTGAAGAGAGGAGCGACGAAGGTGGATCATCAGTTTTTCAAGAATATCGAAAAGAAGACAGGCGTTAATATGAATGACATTTTCCAGCTTGCAAATTCCCTGCAGAACGCGAATTTTAAAGATGAAAATACCGTCCGTGGCATCATCCAGCGCGTCTCGCAAATTGCAAACAAACGGGTACCGAAAGAGCTGGAAGATAAAATTGTTGAATCAATTGTCAAAGATGGAAAAAAGCTCGATTTTAACACGATCAACAAAATGATGAACAACGGAAAGTAACCAAAGCGGGCTTGCAAATCAGATGCAAGTCCGCATTTTTCTGTTTAAAATGAAAGAAGAGAGGGAAAAGAATATAGAAATCATTTAAAGGGGTGACTGCCATGAGTTTGATCGCTCCAATTCCAGACTATCAGGCAAGCCAGTACCGGCTTTATGACGGAATGTCCTTACGCCAGCTTGAAGTGGAAAAAGCAGATGCCGTTTCGAGGGCTTATCCTGTTAAGCGGCAAAACGGCGTCACGGGCGGAACAGAATACCATTTTAAAGCAAATGAACAACCGGGAAGAAAACCGGCAAAAAGCCGGATCATCGCAAAAATCACCGGCCTGGGGCAATATATTGATCTTTCGGTTTAAATCTTTCCCGCTGAAGTGTGAATTTTTTCACAAGATAAGCAGCAAGGTTGAAAAAGCGATTATATAAAATAAACAAAATTGGTGCAAAAAAATAAGGCCATTCTATAGACAAAGCGGCGAGACACAACTCCTTCTCGCCGCTTTGTCACGGATTCTGCAGCCCCAGTTTCCGGATGCTATTTGATCGTTTTCTCCATTGCTTTATGCGGAATGCCGGCATCGAGAAATTCACCGGAAACAACACGGTATCCGAGTTTTTCGTAAAAAGGAATCGCGTGTGTCTGTGCGTTTAATTTGCATTTTTGCACGCCTTGTTCTGCGGCATAATGTTCAATTGCCAGCATCAGTTCCCGGCCGGCCCCTTTCCCGCGCACGGACGGAAGGATGCAGATGCGTTCCACTTTCCCGTACCCGTCCACCATCCGAAAACGCCCGGCGCCTGAGGGTTTCCCTTCATCATCGTACAGCAGAAAATGCGTGCAGTCCTGTTCCAATGCGTCAATTTCTTCTTCAACCGGGACGTGCTGCTCTTCTACAAATACTTTTTTCCGGATTTGAAAAGCCGTCTCCAGTTGTTCTTCATTTTCTACAATTATTACGTCCACATTTGTTAGTCCTTTCCGAGATGATAGGTCTCATAAACGGTCCAAACCCCGTTTTCCAGCTGATATAAAAGATGGAACCGGTTTACCTTTTCTTCGTGGTCAATGCCAACCATTTCCAGCTGGCGGAACACATCGGCATGTTCCTCTTTAGACAACTCCTGGCCGATGGTAATATGCGGCACAAACGGGTACGGAGGCGGCCCGCCCGGCAGACGGTCCCTGAAATCCGCGAAAAGCCCTTCCAATTCCGGCGTTGGTTCAACTTTAAAATAAATCGTATTGCTGACGGGTTCAAAAGATTTCACTTTTGTTACTTTCAACAAAAACGGGTTGTATTTTTTGGCAATTTCCTTCAGTTGCCCGCGAAAAACTTCCGCCTCTTCTTCGGATGCCTCGAACGCTGCTTTTAGCGTAATATGCGGCGGGATTAGCGCGTATTTCGGATCATAGCGCTTCCGGTAGGAGTTAACAAGGTCCTGAAGTTTTTTTGATGGAAAGACAACAAGCGCATAATTCATAAAATGGCCTCCTCTTTCTGGATATTAAGCCGTTATAATACAATTTTATCAGAAAAATTGCCGAAAATTAATCTTTTTTAAACAGGTACTTGAGGGCACGTGGCAAATCTTTTTGCCAGTACCTCCAAGAGTGATCACCGTCAAATTCGTCATAAAATCCGGGGACCCCTTTTTCTTCCAGAACTTGATGCAGGGTGCGGTTCGGTGTGATAAAATTCTGGATCTTGCCGTCAGTCGTTTTCACTTCCGTCTCGCCTTTTCCAGCAATATGGTAAATGTCCAGCAACTTTGGATCCGTACATTGTTTTGCGGCTTCCATCACTTTTTCATTCACGAGCGGCGACATTAATGCGGCTTTTCCAAATGTATGGGGGTACTTGAATGCCGCCATGAGCGAGACGGTTGCCGCCAGTGAGTCTCCCGCCAGTGCTCGGTCCGATGCCATTTGCGCAGTCGGAAACTCACGGTCAAGGAAAGGGACAAGTTCATGCGCCAAAAACCGGATATAAGCGCCATGTTGCTCGCCGTCAGGATGGTATTTCCGGCGCCTGTCCGGAATATCCGCATAAGGGATCCCGACAATAATCAAGTCTTCAATTTCGCCTTTTGCAAGCAGTTCATCCGCCGCACGTGCAATCCGGCCGAGCTGGAAGAAGTCTTTTCCGTCCTGGCATATGCATACGGCATATTTATAAAGCGGGGAAAAACGCGCCGGCAAGTATACCCAGAGATTGAGCGTTTCCCCGAGTTCCCTGCTTTCAAACGGGACATCTTTAATCGTGCCTCTTTCAATTTCCATATGTTGAAAACCTCCTTCTCAAGATGGGGGCTGCCTCGCCTTCCCGGAAAAAATGGCATTCAGGAAAAAATTTACACACCCCGCTGCCTGTAAATTCAGTTTACCAGCCCATGCGAAAAACATCCAGAATCCGGCAACGCTTGATATGGATAAACCAAGCACCTTTGATGAAGAGAGCTGATTACAGCATGGATAGATTTGGAAAAACGAAGACGTGAGGGAGATCCTAAATTTGAATGTGATATCCATCCGGATGGGAAAAACGGAGCTCATTTTATATGAAGAAAAATTCTCATTAATTTTTTGCCGAACCTGTCTGCATCCTTGCCAAATCTAGGAATTTTGCTTATTTAGCAAGCCCTACTTAAAAATTTTTATTGTTTTCCTTCATTCTCTTTTTCAACATTTCGCGTATAAGTCTTGTCGTTTCAATATCTTTCTGTCGTTCTTCTTCAGAAGCATAATGCTTAGTTCCGCTTACAATAGCAGTGAATTTACCATCGGATGTCATTCCTGGTGGTTCTGTTCATCGTTTGTCAGAAAATAGTTTTTTGCTGCTCATTTACATTTCCTCCAACTCAAACAAAATTTTACCGGATTGAAACTTTTGATTTAAGATTTTAAATTGACTCTCTTAAATAATACTTTGGCCTCCTGATCATTAATTCCTTTCAAATCTCTACCGATTGGGCAGCATCATTCTATCCTTCAAAGATATATATTCTTTAAAAGTAATTTTGGTTTTTAATATGTCGTTGGAATCCATGGAATGGATCATAATATTCCAACGACAAATTCTATTTATTGTTTTTATGGCGTTCTTTTAGCATTTTCAAAAATTCTTTTCGAATCTTCTTACCTTCTTCGATATCTCTTTGTCTTTCTTCTTCTGATGCATAATGTTTGGTTCCTATGGAAATAGCGCTGATTTCCCCATCTTCTGTTATTCCAATTGGATCCGTCCAACGACGGTCGGAATATGGTTTATTATTTTTATCCATAGGATTTCCTCCAATTCGAATATAACTCTACCATTCATAAATTGACTGGATAAGATTTTATAAGCTGTATTACGTTTAAATAATACTTCTTGCTCCTCGTCATTAAATCCTTCTAAATCATGACCATTTTTGCTTTTTATTATAAGGTGAGATTGACCATTTACGTCGTGATCATTCTTCTGCTTTTTGGTTGCAGGTACCTTTTATCTCATGATTGTTTTTTAACGCTTTCAATCATAGGCAAAAGAAAAAGTACCCAGCACAAGGTACTTAAAAATTTTTATTGTTTTCCTCCATTCTTTATTTCAGCATTTCACGTATATATCTTGTCGTTTCGATATCTTTCTGTCGTTCTTCTTCTGTTTCATAGTGCTTTGTCCCACTACTAATTGCACTTGGAGATCCATCAGATTTTAGTCCTATAGGTTCAGTCCAACGAGGAGCAGAAAATAATTTTTCTTTTTTTCCCATATTAAAATGTCTCCATTTCAAAAATAATTTTTCTATCCTTAACAGTTTGGATCGAAATTTTAAATTTGGAATTCCTAACAAATAATACTTCTTGCTCCTCGTCATTAAATCCTTCTAAATCATGACCATTTTTATAAGGTGAGATTGACCGATTACGTTATAATCATTCCTCTGCTTTTTGGTTGCAGCACCTTTTATTTCACGATTGTTTTTTAACGCCTTCAAACATAAAGACTCCTTTTAACGCCTTGCTCAGGGCGAGATAAAGAGAGTCCGCATCCCCATTCCGCCAAAATAAAAAGCAACCTGATTAGAGGAAATATCTTGCTGTCAATTCGGTTTATTTAGGGGACACATCAGTTATTTTTTCAATGTCACTTTTTCTAACGGGTATCGTCCATCATTTTCTGGTATTCCACCCTCAATAAGATAAAATCTTTTTGAGCCGTTTTTAAAAACTTCAAAAATCCATCTTTTAACCCCCACATCCAATTTTTGGGGGACTCATTTATCAACCCCCCCTTGCTACAGCGACGTTAGGCATGGCTGCGGACACAATACAGGAGTTGTACACCCACTTGGTCCTATCAAATCCATAAAATGCAAATTCTAATTTGTTCAGCAAGCCCTTTTAGCTGCAGGAATATGTAATACCCGGCCGCATGCTGAGGAAAATCCAGCCGAAAGCCAGGGACGCTGTTTTCCACAAAAAATGGAAACGGCAATCCGGCGCGCATTTTTTTCGGAAGCGGACGCATATTAAAAGAAAGGAGGCGATCCGTGTGAAATGGAATGAACAAGCGGCACCCAATAACCATCAGGCGTCCGCTGATTTGCTTGCGGCTCAAAGTGATGAGACAGAATTTCAATACGAAGAACTTTCAGACGGCGGTGAGCGGAATAAAGTGATACAAGAACAGAAAAAACGCCGTACGCACTTGTAATAGAGGTGGGGCTCCATGGAAATCAAAATCGGACAAGTATATAAAGAAAAGCAGCATGAAACACTTGCCATGGTGGTCGCAGTCCAAAACGAAAGCATTATGCTCGGCACCGGCAATCTGGTATCGCCGAAAACGATTGAAGACCGCTATGTTCTTGTCCGGGATGCCGAATAACGGTGCCCCGGACTATTTTTTTGCAGCAATCTTAAAAATATAGCCTACAATGGCATATCCGGCTAACAGACAAAATGAAAAAATCAGAATCGGGATAAAGATCGCACCAGCCCCTTCTTCTGGAAGATAGTAGGCAAATATGTGGGAGATCAATTGATTAATAAAATAAGCCAGTACGAGCTCCCTTCGTTTTATTTTATATTGCGGACATGAAGACAAGGTCATCCATTTGCATGATAATGAGCCGGCAACAAAGTAGCAAAAAATAAAAAAACCGGCAAAAGCCGGTTTTTAAGGGGGTATTGCTAGACAACAAAAAGGGGGGGTTGTCTAGTTGGTATAGGGTTTTGTAACTTGTCCTTGCTACAGGTATAATAGTACGGGTTTTTTCCTAAAAGATCATGAAAGAAAAATAAGTTTTTGATGAGAATTGTCGATTTTTGTTGAAATCTTATTCCTTGTCTTTGTGGGCCGCATCGTTGCTGTCGCCAGCCCGCGCCTTGTATTTTTCCACGATCTGCGCGATTTCTCCTTTATCTCCTTTTGCATTCATCATTTCAAACCATCCGTTTAACCCTTCAGAAATTCTTTTATCATCGTTTTTCATGGCTTGCCTTCTTTCCTCTTTTCCAAATATTTTTTGATTTCGGGCCGGCAAATCAGGGCTGCGATGGCGGGCGGCACAGCAAACATAAAAAATACAAAGTATAACGTGTTCATCACATGGAGATAAAACCAGGTTTCCAAATCGTCCACCCCCGGGTTTGCTTCTATGTATATTTTTTCGCCCGGCCTTTTTCTTATACCGTATAAATTGGTTTTAACCTGTAAATCCTATAAGGAAAAAGAAGGGAGACGCCACAAATGTTCAAGCGCCTGTTAGATTTGTTCAAACTGGACACAACAGGGGATTGGGAAGATTGGGACCTGGACGATGAAAATTTGGAAGACGACTGGGATGAAGAGGACGATGAGGAGATGTAAAGTAGACTTGCGGGCCGGGGCATCATGATTGCGCCGGCTTTACTGCGAAAAAAAAACCGGCGCAATGCCGGTTGGTAAGGGGAGTTTTTTCTAGACATTAAGGGGGGTATCTAGAAACTTAAGGGTTTGTTGCTTTTTCCTTGCTACACCTAAAATATAACCCTCTTACACTAAAAAGTCATGAAGAAAAAATGAGAAAAAAATGAGAAACAAATTTGTCACAAATTATCACTTAAATGGAGTATTTCACAAAATGATTATACTTTACGTTTTAAAAGTATAGACATTTAAGAAGAAAAGAGTATAATAATTTTTGTAAACGATATCAAAATATTCGAGGAGGTATTTTAATGAAAAAAATATTGCTTGCCTGCAGTTCAGGAATGTCTACCAGTTTACTAGTGTCAAAGATGCGGAGTTATGCTGAATCAGTTGGCGAGGAAGCGGAGATCTGGGCAGTTGGACAAGACCAGGCACAAGAAGAATTAAAAAAAGCAGACGTGTTGCTTATTGGCCCACAAATGCGTTTTATGAAGAAAAAATTGGAAAAATATGCACAGGAAGCCGGCATTCCAATTGATGTCATTGACCCAGTTTCGTATGGGCGTATGGACGGTGAAACGATTTATAAGAAAGCGATTGCATTGATAGAAAAATAATAAAATGCGGGGGAGAAACAATGAACAACAATAAATTTATGGATTTTTTGGAAAGAATCCTTTTGCCGATTGCGGATAAGCTGAATAACAATCGTTATCTTACCGCGCTGCGTGATGGATTTATGGTTGCATTACCACTCATCATTTTCGGATCTATTTTTGTCGTCATTGCGAATTTTCCATTTTTGGACCGTGTTATTAGTAAAGATGCCTATGCTGCCTATCAAAATGCATTAGGACCGGCATCTGCAGCAACATTAAGCATTATGGGTCTGTTTGTCATTATTGGAATCGGATACAAACTGACCCAACATTATGGTGGCGAGGCATTGTACGGTGGTGTTGTTGCGCTCGCTTCCTTCCTGATTTTAACACCGCAAGTTCTGGGAAAAACAGCGGGAGTCATTCCCACCTCGGCGCTTAGTGCCCAAGGCATGTTCCTTGGTATATTTACAGCTTTTACTTCAGCAGAATTATACCGTTTTTTTGTTAAAAAGAATTGGGCGATTAAAATGCCTCCGGGCGTACCGGAAGCGGTATCAAAATCATTTAGTGCCTTGATTCCGATTGCGCTGACACTTACTATTTTCCTGGTTGTCCGGATTCTTTTCAGTTACACATCATTTGATACGGTGCAAAACTTTATTTATACGATTATTCAAAAACCGTTGACCGCTTTGGGAAGCGGGCTGCCGGCAACCATTATTGCGGTGCTTTTGATCCAGTTGTTCTGGTTTTTCGGGCTTCACGGCCAAATCATTGTCAATTCTGTTTTTGACCCGATCTGGTACACACTAAATGACCAGAACTTAAAAGCTTTTCAGGCAGGACAAGAGCTCCCAAATGTAATTACAAAACAGTTTATTGATTCATTCCTTGTTGGTATGGGCGGAACCGGGATGACCCTTGCTGTTATTGTACTCATCTTTCTCATCGGAAGAAGCCGGCAAATTAAGGAACTGGGTAAACTTGGCGGTCCGGCGGGGATATTTAACGTCAACGAACCGATTATTTTTGGTTTGCCGATCGTGATGAATCCTTTAGTGCTGATTCCATGGCTCTTGGCACCAGTTGTTGTGACAATCATCACTTATGTCTCAATGGCAACCGGAATTGTCCCGAAACCCGCTGGCGTCATTGTGCCATGGACGACTCCAATCATTATTAACGGATTTCTGGCAACGGGAAATCATTGGCAGGGCGGAGCATTGCAACTTGTAAACCTGATTGTTGTCATGCTGATCTGGTGGCCGTTCCTGAAAATTTTGGATAAAAATTATTATGAAAACGAGAAAAAGGCTTCAAATGAATCATAAATGAATTCGGCCTCTGTATACTCGGGAGGCCGGTGATTTTCACTCGGGAGTGAGAACAAGTGGACAATATGACAGAAATCGCTTTTCAAATCATTTTATTTGCCGGAAACGGAAGATCGAGTGCGATGGAAGCGATCCAGGAAGCGAAAGCCGGCAATTTTGATGAAGCAGACCGTTTGATTGATGAGGCAAAAACAGAACTCGCAAAAGCGCATAAATTTCAAACAAAACTGCTGCAGGAAGAAGCAGACGGGAAGAAAAATCAAATCAATATTATTTTAATTCACTCGCAGGACCATTTGATGACCGCCATAACGGTAAAAGATTTGGCAATTGAAATCATCGAGCTGTACAGAAATAAATAGGTAACAGCATGAAAAAAAGCAGAAGAGGTGTTGAACATGTCAATGGAGTATCAATTTCCGCCAGGCTTCTGGTGGGGGAGTGCGATATCCGCAACGCAGACGGAAGGTGCATCCCATGAAGATGGTAAAGGGTTGAATATATGGGATTATTGGTATGAGCAGGAGCCAAACCGTTTTTTCGACGGTGTCGGGCCTGAAAAGACTTCGGATTTTTATCACCGATACAAAGAAGATATCCAATTGATGAAAGAAATCGGGCATAATTCTTTCCGCATGTCCATCTCCTGGTCACGGTTGATTCCGGGAGGCGTTGGTAGTGTAAACGCAAAAGCGGTTGATTTTTATAATTGCGTTATTGATGAGCTTATTGCGAATGGCATCAAGCCGTTTGTCAATCTGTTTCATTTTGACATGCCACTTGAGATGCAAAACATTGGAGGCTGGGAAAATCGCGAAGTTATAGATGCTTATGCAGCGTATGCAAAAATATGCTTTGAAACATTCGGAGACCGTGTAAAGAAATGGTTTACTTTTAATGAGCCGATTGTTCCAGTTGAAGGGGGATATTTATATGATTCCCATTATCCAAATGTCGTTGATTTTAGGCGGGCAGTTCAAGTCGCGTATCATACGGTTGTTGCGCATGCAAAGGCTGTGGAAATTTTCCGCCAAATCGATGTAAAGGACAGTGAAATTGGTATCATTTTAAATTTGACACCATCTTATCCAAGAAGTATGCACCCGGCAGATGTTCAGGCTGCAAATATAGCAGATTTATTTTTTAACCGCAGTTTCCTTGACCCTGCGGTAAAAGGGGGATACCCTGCAGAACTGGTTGCGCTGCTGAAGGCACACGGTTATTTGCCGGTAATGGAAAAAGGAGACTTGGCGCTCATCCGGGAAAATACGGTTGATCTGCTCGGAGTAAATTATTACCAGCCACGCCGTGTCAAAGCGAAAGAAAGTATGCCGAACCCGTATGCACCGTTTATGCCGGAAAGATTTTTCGATGATTATGCTATGCCGGGCAGAAAAATGAATCCCCACCGTGGTTGGGAAATTTATGAAAAAGGGATTTATGATTTGCTGATCAATTTGAAAGAAAACTATGGCAACATTCCGTGCTTCATTTCCGAAAATGGCATGGGAGTGGAAGACGAAGAAAAATTCCGTAACCCGGAAGGCATGATTGAAGACGATTATCGTATTGATTTTATCCGTGAACACTTGATATGGGTGCACAAAGCGATCAGTGAAGGGGTAAACGTAAAAGGATATCATATGTGGACCTTTATGGATAACTGGTCTTGGACAAATGCTTATAAAAACCGTTATGGTTTCGTTTCCGTTAACTTGGACAAAAATTGTGAGCGAACGGTTAAAAAAAGCGGTTACTGGTTTAAACAAGTAGCAAAAAATAATGGCTTTTAATTCGGGAAGGGCGGACGTATACATGTCCTCCCTTTTCATTTCCATATATTTGTGAAAGGCTTAACCTTTTTAAGGAAAACGGTTAAAAAAACGTGTATACTATACTTAGTCGTTTAGGCAAGATTCCTAAAAGGGCAGAGGGGAATAAAGAATGAAACAGGCGCCGAAAACAGCAAAGTATGAGATGATTTCTCAGGAAATCAAAAGAAGAATTTTAGAAAAAGAATACCCGTATGATGCGCCTATACCCGACGAGATCACATTGGCGAAAGAATTCGGCTGCAGCAGAATGACGATGAAAAAAGCACTCGATATGCTTGTCATGGACGGCCTGCTGTACAGAAAACGTGGGCACGGTACGTTCATCGTGAAGTCCGCGGTAGACAACCATTTAGTCAATGTTGGCGCAACAGAATCGCTCGGGCTAACCAATTTGTTGAAAAACAAGGAAATAAAAAGTCATACCATTTGTTTCGAAGTGATGTTTCCGCCCACTGAACAAATTGCATCCAGGTTGTCCATTACAATGCAGACGCCGGTTTACCACATTATCCGTTTAAGGATCGTGGAAGGCGAGCCTTATGTATTGGAAGAGACGTATATGCCTTCTGAACTTATCCGTGGCATTACAGATGAAGTGTTGCAGTCATCTATTTATAATTACATTCAAAATACGCTGCAACTTACGATTGCCGGGTGCCACAGAAAAATCCGGGCTGACAAACCAAACGAACTTGACAAGAAGTATTTAAAATGTGCATCGGAAGATCCAATCCTTGAAGTGGAACAAATCGGCTATTTAAATACGGGTGTTCCTTTTGAATATTCTTTTTCACGGCATCGGTACGATAAATTTGTGTTTACAGCAGTTAGTATACAAAAATCTTAAAAGGGGGAATCACCATGCTTTTTGGCGGAGTGGAAGCAGGCGGTACAAAATTTGTTTGCGCAACGGGAGATGAAACCGGGAAAATCCAGGAAAGGGTTGAGTTCCCGACGCGCGATCCGGAAGAAACGGTGAAAGATGTAATCGCATTTTTTTCACAGTTCGAGACCAAAGCAATCGGCATTGCCTCATTTGGGCCGATTGACGTCAATCCGGAAAGTGATACATATGGATACATTACAACGACACCGAAAACGGCCTGGCAAAATTATCCCATTAAGCAAACGATAGAGAAAGCATTGGGCGTTCCGGCCGGTTTTACGACAGATGTGAATGGGGCGGCGCTCGGGGAGTCGGTGCTTGGCGCGGCGAAAGGGCTGGACAGCTGCCTGTACATTACAGTCGGTACCGGTATCGGAGCTGGAGCCGTTGTAAAAGGCAATCTCCTTGAAGGATGGTCGCACCCGGAAATGGGGCATATTCTTTTGCGCCGCCACCCGGATGACCATTTTGAAGGGGCATGCCCTTTCCATCATGATTGCCTCGAAGGACTCGCAGCCGGGCCGGCAATCGAAGCGCGGTGGGGGCAGAAAGGAAAAGAACTCTCAGACCGCCCCGAAGTCTGGGAAATAGAAGCAGATTATCTGGCACAGGCGCTCATGCAATACATTTTAATTGTGTCACCGAAGAAAATCATCATGGGCGGCGGCGTGATGCATCAACAGCAATTGTTCCCGCTGATCCACAAAAGACTGGCTGAGCTGATCAACGGTTATATCAAGCTGCCTGAACCGCTGTCCGAATACATTACGTCCCCGGGCCTTGGCAACGACGCCGGCATTACAGGGGCGATTTTGCTCGGAAAACAGGCATATGAAACAGGCAAATTATAAAACAAAATTTAGCTGAGTGCCGGCTGCTTCTCCGATTTTTCGATTTAAATCGGCATAAATCGAGGGAGTGGCCGGCGTTTTTTTATGTATATTATCTTAATAAAGACGATGAAGTTTTATTTGGAGCCTGCATAAAGGTTATAACTGAATCAAAAACTTTTGCCAATTCCCTGTTCTGTTCGTGCCGCGCTACCAAAAAATAGATCTGAAAACCTAACAATACGGTGAGGTAGCTGAAACCTAGAGTTTCTCGACCGGAAAGAATGAATAAGTTATAATAAAAATGATTCTGAATTTTCGTCTAAATACAGGGGGAGTCTTTTTGATAAAGAAACGGAAATATGTGTTAACTTTTGTTTTACTGCTATTGCTGGCTGCAGGGATCTATGCCTTTGCTTTCCGGCAATCTGCAAAGTTTTTTGGTTTTCCTATTCCTGTAAGCGCAAAGCTTGTAAAGGATAAACAGTCCGTAGAAATGTATAAATGGTGGGAAGCAAGTGAAGTGAACGGGCTCCCCTATGTTTATCGGAAGGAAATCCAGTGGTGCGGATGGAAGCAAATTGACCGGGAAGGTGCTATGACCATCTATGAAAAAAATGGGAAAAAAGTGTCTGTCATTTCATTCGATAATTCTTTTTCTGTCGCAGAAGAAGACTAATCGAAGCTACCTTCTAGTCTTTCTGCAAGGCAAGAGAATACCTTGGTTCTTACCCGATATTACCCGACGTTTGGGGCAATTTTTCAATTTTAACTTCTATTTAGGGCTTGCTGAACGAATCAGATTCTGTCAGATACAAGCCAAATTACGGTTATTAAAATATAAAATAGTGTTGTGCAAAAATTTCAAAAAAAGAACCCTGAGCTTCCGCTCCAGATTCATTATAAGGAATTGAAGGGCTACTACTGTTTCACTGGTCTCCTGAAGGCGTGCTCGAATAAGGCCTAGCCCATACTTGCGCTTG